>Ga0214923_10003425_pt1 | contig 19890 bp, 15 predicted proteins | sample LL1510_MetaG_FD_177993 | JGI IMG/M metagenome (GOLD analysis project Ga0214923, IMG submission 177993) | Freshwater microbial communities from Lake Lanier, Atlanta, Georgia, United States - LL-1510 | ecosystem: Environmental > Aquatic > Freshwater > Lake | place: USA: Georgia | collected...
TGGATTAGAAATAGCAGCTTCGCATGCAGCAATAGCGCGGTTCGGGCCTTCAGCTTCGCCAGTTCCCATCATCGCTTTACCCATTTTGGTCATGATGGTTCTGATATCGGCAAAATCCAAATTCACCAAACCCGGCATAGTGATCAAATCAGTAACTCCACGCACACCAGCGTGCAGAACGTCATCTGCCATTTTAAAAGCAGATTCGAAAGTTGTATTTTCGTTAGCGATTCTGAAAAGATTTTGATTCGGGATTATGATTAGAGTATCAACGTATTTCTTCAATTCTTCGATGCCGGCTTCTGCAGTTTCCATGCGATATTTTCCTTCGAAATGGAAAGGTTTTGTCACAACACCAACGGTTAAAACATCTCTTTCGCGAGCAAGTTTAGCAATAACTGGAGCCGCGCCAGTACCAGTTCCACCGCCCATACCAGCAGCGATAAAAACCATGTTACTTCCTTCTAAATATTTTTCGATTTCTTCAATATTTTCCTCAGCAGCAACGCGTCCACGATCAGGAAAAGATCCGGCACCAAGGCCTTTAGTTGTAACAACTCCAAGCTGAATACGATTCGGCGCCAGAGCGCTGGCCAAAGCTTGTGCGTCAGTGTTAGCCGCGATAAATTCAACGCCTTCAAGATTAGAACGGATCATGTTATTGATCGCATTTCCACCTGCTCCGCCAACGCCGAAAATTGTAATTTTTGGTTTCAATAGCTCAGGGGCTGGAATGTTGATTTTCAAGGACATATCGAGGCTTTTTGATTTTCTAGTTGGTTTCATGGGAAGGAGAAATTTTTTCAGCAAATACACTAAGCGTTTTAACAAGAGAAAAAATAATCTGCAATTTTTTCTAAGGCAGATTTATCAAGAATTTATCAGCTATTTTTAAAGTGCAATCGTGGCTAATCCAAGCAGCGTCAAAAAAGAAAACATGTCGGTCATAGTCGTCAAAAAAACTCCAGAAGAAATCGCCGGATCGAATTTTAATCGGTATAAAATTAACGGAATAAAAACTCCGAAAAAGCCTGAGAGAGTAATCGCCGCCAAAATTGCTGAAGCAAAAACTAAACTTAGATGAATGTTATGTTGCCAGAAATAACATGCTGTGGCAGCAACAGTTGCAAGAACTAAGCCATTCATAAAAGCGACAGACATTTCTTTAAACATAATTTTAAAGAGCGAAATATTATCGATTTCTTTAGTGGCAATTGCGCGCACCAAAACAGTCAGAGCTTGAGTTCCAGAGTTTCCTGAAAGTGAAGAAACGATTGGAAGTAAGGCTGCGAGCGCAACAATTTTTTGAATCTCGCCCGAGAAAAATGCGATAATGCCTGCGGAAAATAAATTGGTAACCAAACTGGTCCCAAGCCAAGAAACACGTGATTTTGCTGTGGTAAAAGATGAGGCATGTAAGTTGATATAATTTACACCACCAAGTAGCAAAATATCTTCTTCAGCCTCGGCTTGTAAAATGTCGATCACGTCATTGGCATAAATTACGCCGACTAGAATTCCTTTTTCATCAACAACTGGCGCATAATCGAGGGAATATTTACTGAAGAGTTGTGCGCCCTCTTCTTTATCCATATTGGCGGCAAGAACTCTTAACTCATCTTTTTCGGCCATAATTTCCGACATCACGACCTGTTTTTTATTCTTCAAAATTTTGCTGACACTCACTTCCGAAATTGGACGAAAATCATCATCAACGATTACAATATTATGAAAATCATCCGGAAGATCTTCGGTATTTTGTAAATGGTAAGTGGCTTGCGCGACGCTCCAATCTTGCTTCACGGCGATGAAGTTTTGCTGCATCAAGCGGCCGATGGAATTTTCTGGATAAGATAATGCTTCTTCGATCTCGCTTCTTTTTTCATCAGAAACGTGATCAAGAATGTCGCTGATACCTTCATTTTCAAGGGTTTCGATAACTTGAACCGCATCGTCAATTTCTAACTGATCGATTGCTTTCGCACTATTTTCACTGCCCAGAAGTTCGATAACGTCACTTTTTAATTTATCGTCGAGATAAGTTAAAATTTCCGGATCGAAGTCATTGGCGATGATCGCAACTAATTTGATTCTTTGTTCGAAATTTAAAGAAGAGAGAAAATCAGCTTGATCTGCGGGGTGAAGCTCGAGGAATAACTTTTTTACTTGGCTGGTTAAATCATTTTCCAACGAGTTTAGAATACGAGCTTTGATATTTTGATCGATACCAAATTCTGATTCGTAAGCATTGTCTTTTTTTTCGGTAGCCATTTGTACACCTCAGAATTTTTTAACCCCCTTTGAAAAAGGGGGAGGAGCCGCAAATGCGGCGGAGGGGGATTTACTAGAGTTACAGGGAGTAAAATTTCTAGAGATTTCCCATAACTCTAGTAAATCCTCCGTCGCGCCATACGGCGCGCCACCTCCTTTTTCAAAGGAGGTTTTTTACTACTGCATCAAAGTTGCTTTTACAATCTCATCTTCACGATTAATCGCGATCGTATTATTTTCTTTATTCACCAAAAGCTCAAAGAAATTGAAAACGTTTTTCGAGAATAATCTGCTCGCATCACTAGCAACAAAGCTTGGGAAGTTTTCGTGGCCGATAATTTTTACACCTTCAACTTCCACAACTTTTCCTTTTTGGGTTAAAGCGCAATTTCCGCCATTCACCGCCGCGATATCAACAATAATCGCACCTGTTTTCATTAATTTTACCATTTCTTCGGTAACTAAAATTGGCGCAGCTTTTCCCGGAATTAATGCAGTTGTAATTACTACATCCTGAGTTTTGAGAGTTTCTTTCAACAATTCTTGCTGACGTTTTTTATAGTCTTCACTCATTTCCTGAGCGTAAACTCCATCTATTTTTTCATCAGATTTTACTTCAATAAACTTAGCTCCAAGGCTTTGTACTTGCTCTTTCGCAGCTGCACGAACGTCAAAAGCAGATACAATTGCACCAAGTCTTTTTGCAGTTGCAATCGCTTGTAATCCGGCAACACCCGCACCAAGAACTAAAAATTTTGCCGCAGAAATTGTTCCAGCTGCTGTCATCATCATTGGTACAACTTTTGGTAGATTGTGAACTGCTTCAAGAACTGCCACATATCCAGCTAAGTTACTTTGCGAAGAAAGTACATCCATGCTTTGAGCGCGAGTGATTCGTGGGGTCAATTCTAAAGCAAAAGCTGAGATTTTAGCGTTAACTAAAGCAGCAACTTTTTCTTTTTGGAAAGCTGGATTTAGAAGTGCAAGAAAAACTAAATTTGGTTTAACTTTTGAGAGATCAATTTCGGTTCTTTGTACTGAAATTATGACATCGATTTCGGGTAAAATTTGATTGGCATCTGCGACAATTTTTGCGCCGGCTTTTTCATAAGTTGAATCAGAAACTCCCGATTTTTCACCTGCTTTGCTTTCAACAAAAATCTCAACTCCGAATTTCTGATATTTTGCAATTAAGTCTGGAGTAAGAGCTACACGGTTTTCGTGAGCGGCTGATTCTTTTAAGACGAGAAGTTTCATAGAGTATTTATTTTAGAGTGTGTCTCAAGAGCCCGCTTGCGTCCTAAAGAACTACAGCGAGGCACTCGCTTTCGCTTAAGCTCCAGCTGCGCTGTAGCGTAAGCGAAAGCGAGTGGTGCGGTCGAGAAGATTTGAACTTCCACGGGTTTTACCCCACAACGACCTCAACGTTGCGCGTATACCAATTCCGCCACGACCGCAGATGTGTTATGAAATGAAGGAACCTGATGGGATCCTTTCACTTCGTTGAGGATAAAAATTGCAACTCAGTTGCAATTTTTAGCTAACCAAAGGTTTCAAACGATTTAAAGCCACAATAAAAACTGACAAATCAGGATTTGGTTGAGACTTTAATTCTGAAATGAAGTTGTCAAAACGCTCAACTAAGAAGTCAGATTTTTTCACCCAATTTTCCATTGAATCCGTCTCGCAAAGAATTTTGTCCTTGCTGCTAGAATCAACGATGCTCTTAGCAATCTTCATCTGATAACTATAAAGATCTTCAAGAATTGTTTTGCTAGAAAGCTTCTGCCAATGATTTTCATAATTGACGCTAGAAACTCTGCTGCGTAACCATTTTAAAGAGAATCTATTGCCGACAGCGAAGTAAACTTTAGCAATAACTTTAAGATCGAAATTCGAAGCTGCCGAAATTTCAGCAATATCGAAGACTGAAGCCAGCGGATCAAGAGAAGCGATTTTATTCGCTAATTTGCGATCAACGCCATTCAAACAATATCTTTCAATTTTACGTTCAAAAGATTCACGCGAAGCTTGAGCCAATACTCCCACCAATAAGGCAGAAAGCTCATCGGCAATTTTTCTGAAACGAGTAATTACTGGAGAAATTGCACCTTTTGACTGATTTCTTAACATCCACATCACAGATCTTTCGAGTAGCTTGCTTGAAGCCAAGAACATTTGTGATTGGATTTGTGGAGAAATTTTTCCGTCAAGAGTTTCGATTTCTTCCCAGATTTCGCGCAGTCTGAATGAATCGCAAGCGATGACTAAACTTTTCACCACATCAGAAATTGCAAAACCGCTATCTTGGCAAAGTTGATTGACGAAAGTGATTCCGGCGCGATTTACCACAAAGTTAGTAATTTGCGTCGCAATAATTTCGTTACGAAGTTGGTGCGTTAAAATTTCTTCAGAGAATTTTTTCTGTAAAATTTTCGGGAAGTAAGAAACCAATTCTTGCTCGAAATATTTATCTTTAAGCAAATCTGAAGTCAGAAGTGCATTGTAAATATCCATTTTCGAGTAAGCCAACATCACGCAAAGCTCTGGACGAGTCATGCCGATGCGATCATTTTGTCTTTTATCAATTTCTTTTTTCGATGGTAAAAATTCAATTTTGCGATTGAGCAAGCCTGATTTTTCCAAACGATCTAAAAATTGTGACTGTTCGCCAAGGCTTGATCCGCCTTGTGAATAAGCAATTGAGATTGCTTGAGTTTGTAATCTGTTATCGGAAAGAACAAGGTGAGAAACCTCGTCAGTCATGCTTTCCAAGACTTTATTTCTTTCTTCAAGAGTGATTTTTTTGCTGCGCATTGCTTGGATCAAAGCGATTTTGATATTCACTTCGTGATCTGAGCAATCTACACCAGCAGAGTTATCCATCGCATCAGTATTAATACGACCGCCATTTAGAGCATATTCGATACGACCTTTTTGAGTGAAACCAAGGTTTCCGCCCTCGCCTATTACTTTGCAACGAAGGTCTGAACCGTTGATACGCAAAGAGTCGTTAGCGCGATCGCCAACATCTTGATTTGATTCATCAGCAGCTTTGACGTAAGTTCCAATCCCGCCATTCCATAATAAATCGACTGGAGCTTTTAAGATCGCTTTGATCAATTCATTTGGTTCAAGCTCGTCTTCTTCAATGGCCAAAACCGCTTTAACTTCTGGAGAAATTACAATTGATTTGGCACTTCTTTCAAAAATTCCGCCACCTTTTGAAATCAAAGATTGGTCATAATCCATCCAAGTTGAGCGTGGCAAATTGAACATGCGAACACGTTCTGCGAAAGATTTTGCCGCATCTGGATTTGGATCGAAGAAAATATGCATATGGTTGAAGGCCGCGACCATCTTGATGTGCTCTGAAAGTAACATACCGTTACCAAATACGTCGCCCGCCAAATCGCCGATACCAACACAAGTAAAATCTTCAGTTTGAGTATTGTGACCCATTTCGGCGAAATGTCTTTGAACTGAAATCCAAGCGCCTTTCGCGGTGATTCCCATTTTCTTGTGATCGTATCCAACAGAACCACCGGAAGCGAAAGCATCGCCCAACCAAAAATTATATTCGGCAGAAATTCCGTTCGCGATATCCGAGAAAGTTGCAGTTCCTTTATCGGCCGCAACCACTAAATAAGGATCTGGAGCATCGTGCATCACCACATTTTGTGGATGATCGATTTTGCCTTCAATTACGTTATCGGTAACATCTAAAAGTCCGCGTAAGAAAGTTTGGTAAGAGGCAATGCCATCTTTCAAAACTTCATCACGACTTAAGCCAGTTGTAGGGGTTTTTACTACAAATCCGCCTTTTGAACCGACTGGAACAATTACAGCGTTTTTAGTCATTTGCGCTTTCATCAAACCAAGAACTTCGGTACGGAAATCTTCATGACGATCAGACCAACGCAGACCGCCGCGAGCAACGCGTCCACCGCGCAAATGAATTCCTTCCATTTTCGAAGAATAAACGAAAATTTCGGCGTAAGGAAGTGGCAGTGGAAGATCTAAAACTTGTCGGCAATCAAATTTGAATGAAACGTAACCTTTAAATCCGCCCTCTTTAGAAACTTGGTAATAGTTAGTTCTTAGAGTTGCTTTAATTACGCTGAAGAATCTTTTAATCACCGCGTCATCAAGCAAATCTTTAACTTGGCCTAAACTTTTGGTAATTTTATCTGAAATGACTTCGATCTTTTTATTTCTGTCAGAAATACTAAGTTTTGAATTTGGATTAAACTTAACTTCGAAGAGCTCAATCAAAAGCTTGGTAATGTCTTTATATTTTACTAAAACATCCGCGATATACACTTGGCTGTATCTGAAGCCGGTTTGGTAAATATATTTTGTGTAAGCACGAAGCAAATAAATTTGTTTCCAATCAAGATCTGCAGCTATCACCAAACGGTTCAGCATACTAACATCGATGGTTTTGTTCCAAATTAATGAAATAGTTTTTTCGAAATTGATCTTGGTTTTTTCAGAAAACTTATCTCCGGCTTTGCTTAGATTTAAATGGAAGTAATGAATCCAAACCCTTTTCTTCGGATTAATTCTGTCATCTTCTTCAGCGCTTACGACGTAAGTATGTTCCTGAATTACGTTGAAACCAAAGCTTTCAAGAACTGGCATGATGTCAGAGAGAATTAATTCTCTTTGTGGATTATAGATTTTTAACTCGGTGACTTCTTCAGCTAAAGAATCGGAAGAACGATATAAATTAAATAAAATCGAATCCTTTTTTAAGCATTCTTCAATACTGGCAATGTCAATTGCCGCGCGTTTAGGATCAAAACGGTTTACATAGCTGACTGAAAAAGCGTTCTGATATTTCGCGAAAAGTTCGATACGTTTTTCACTTTCGAATTTTGCCGAAATCGCTTCTTTAAGATCATCGCTCCAAACTCTGGTCATGTTAGTGATTTCACGCTCAACTTTAGTATTATCCACAGTTGGAATAATGCCGGTATTGGTGCGAACAATTACATGAAATCTGGTTAATTTTGATTCGGTAATTTCAACAAAAGAATCAGCAATTTCGCCGCCGTAAATATTAGCCAAATAATCTTTTATTTTTTCTCTCAAATCAGAATTGCTGCGGTCTCTTGGTGTAAAAATTAAGCAGCTAACAAAACGATTATATTTATCTTTGCGTGGGAAGAATCTGACTTGCGATCTGCCGCAAATTGCCACGATTCCAGTTGCGATACGAAGTAAATCGTTGGCATTAGTTTGGAATAATTCGTCACGTGGATAAGATTCTAAAACCGAAATCAAATCTTTGTGATTGTGGCTTCCTTTGATAAATCCTGAATCTTCAATGATTTTAGCAATTTTATTGCGAACAAGCGGAATAGTACTTGGGCCATGATTGTAAGCCGAAGAAGTGAATAAACCAACGAATCTAAATTCGCCGATAACTTTTCCATCTTCAGAAATTTTTTGAATTCTGATGCGCTCAGCGTTGGAAATTCTGTGGATACGTGATCTGTAACGCGATTTCAAAACTTCAATTACGTAAGGATTTTTTACTGAATCACAAACTTCATCAACTGACGAATTTAAAACTTCTGGCCTTACGTCTGTGTAAGGTGAAGAAAAAACTCCCAAACCAGAATTTTTAACTTCTTCTAATTTGTAAGTACCTTTTTCAACTTCTTTTACGTTAAATTCTTTGGCACCTAAAAGAATAAAATTTCCAGCAATAATCCAGTCGATGAAATCTTTAATTTCAGCGATTTCTTTTTCATTTTTTACAATTTTTTTAGCATTATTGATTTGGTCTTGCGACTTTCTGATTAAAGCAACCATCTTCTTCCAATCACCCACAACCAAAACTAAAGTTTCGATGATTTTGGTAATATTTTCCTGCAACATTTTAATGTCAGAATCAGAAGTAATTTTATCCAAATGAAGTTGGATTACTGATTCTGGTTTAGCATCTTCTTTTTCGGTAACTGAGATTAATTTTCCTTTTCCATCACGTGTGGTTGAATAAATCGGATGCACGATATTCTTGATGCGAACACCAATTTTATCTAAATGTCCAACAATCGAATCCACCAAAAACGGCATGTCATCAGCAACCACTTCTAAAAAAGTGTTAACCGATTCAAAACCATCGACATCTTTTGACGGATTATAAATTCTAACTTTGAAGATGCTGGTTTTTTCAGCAGCAAAACTAAAGCTTAAGAAAGTAGAGTTGTGAAGCTCTTCAACCGAGTAATTAACAAAGTCGCGACCTTGGTTTTGTAAATAAAATAATTTAGTAAAATCCAAAAATTTTTCACGCGAAAAACTTTTTTCATACTTTTTTTGGTGAGAAAAATTAACGACTTGGTCGATAAGATCTTGCATTTTTTCCATAAAACTTTGTCCGAATTATTTTTTTATAAGAATGACTACCATCTGCATCCCTTCTAGCCTGTGAGGCACTTCCGGTTTTGCGAATTCTTCAGTATCTCTTAAAATATCCTGCATCATTTTTTCCGCTAAATCTTGGTGAGTGATCTCGCGACCTTTCATTCTGATACTAACTTTTACTTTATTTCCTTTTTCGATAAATTCTTTGGTATGGCGAATTTTTGTATCGAAATCACCTTTACCAATATTGATTGTCATCTTGATTTCTTTGACCTCGACGACCTTTTGTTTTTTCTTAGCATCTGCTGCTTTTTTCTGCAGCTCATATTTCATCTTGCCAAAGTTGGCAATTTTGCAAACTGGTGGAGTAACGTTTGGTGATACTTCAACCAAATCTAAATCAACGTCCAACGCCATTTTCAGCGCCTCGGAAACTCCAACAACTCCAACCATTTTTCCTTCGTGATCAATAAGCCTGACTTCGCGCGCTTTGATCTGTTCGTTGATACGAAATAATTTATCGAAATTTTGAGCCGGATGATTTTTTGCTGGTTTCACAAGAATTATTAGGGTTGTTAAAGAATTTCTCTCTCATCAAAAGTAAGGGAGGCGCCGCAAACTAGATAACCACTTATAAATTTCAACCCTGTGCTTTGAATTATTTTGTCTTCAGTTTTTTCGGCCTTTTTGCAAACTCTTGAAGTTTTAGTATGGCCCAAAATTTTAGAAACTTTAGGCGGAAACATTTTCCAAGAACTAGCCTAGGCGCCAACGTAACCATTTACCTTGGGCATAAAAAAACCTCGCGTAAAATTAATTACGCGAGGTGATTTCTGTTAGAGAATAATATAGACTAAATCTTAGCAGCCAAAAGTCGGGCTTGTGCATCAAATTGCAGAACTTCTGCAATTGATTTCACTTCTGTATGAGTAATTTTTTCTAAAGTTTGCGCAACAATTTTGGTGATTTGATCAAAAGAAATTTCACCTTTCAAAAATCTTTCCACCGCAATTTCATTGGCCGCGTTCAAAACTGCTGGTGCGCTGCCGTCAATTTCTAAAGCTTCGCGACAAAGTTTTATCGCTGGGAATTTTATTTCGTTTGGGGCAAAAAAACTCAAATTCTGCAATTTCGCCAGATCAAGTTTTTCATGTTTAATCGCCATTCTGTTTGGAAAAGCTAAAGCGTAAGAAATTGGAACTTGCATGTCTGGCTTGCTCAGCATTGCCAGAACCGAACCATCAGAATAATCAACCATGCCGTGAATTATTGATTGCGGATGGACTAAAATTTTAATCTGATTTTTTTGTAGCGGAAAAAGATGGAAGGCCTCGATCATCTCTAAACCTTTATTCATCATAGTCGCAGAGTCGATTGAGATTTTTGCACCCATCGACCAATTTGGATGTTTTAGCGCTTCCTCAACGGTAATTTTTGAAAAATCAATATCGCTGCTAAAGAAAGGACCACCTGAGGCTGTAAGAGTTACATAATCGATCTGCTCTAAATTTTCATTTTCAAAAATCTGAAAAATCGCGTTATGTTCCGAATCAACTGGAATAATTTTTACTTCATTTTGGCGCGCCGCGGCAACTAAAAATTCACCAGCGCAAACTAAAGATTCTTTATTTGCTAAAGCGATATGCGATCCGGCTTCAATTGCAGCAAGAGTTGGCAGCATTCCGGCTGCACCAGTTATTGCTGATAAAACTAAATCACATTTAATTTTTGCCACTTCGATTATCGCTTTTGATCCGCAAGAAATTTCACATTTTGGCAGCGAACTTAATCCCGATTTTAATTCAGAAAAAAGCGATTCATTTTCAATTACAACGTAGGAAGGTTTGAGTAATAAGGCCTGCGCGATTAAAGTCTTAACATCATTTCTGGCAACCAAAGCCACAATTTCAAAATTCTCCGGTGCATTTTTAATCACCTCAATCGTGCTTTTTCCAATTGATCCGGTTGATCCGAAGATCGAAATTTTTTTCATTTGGTTCGGTATATGTTAATGGAACCCGTCATGCGACGGGGTGACAATTGGAGGGATTCTCAAAGTTGTCACCCCATCGCATGATGGGGTCCAGTTTTTAAATTATTTTTTCTTCTTACTCGGTGCTCTAGTTTTTTTCACCTTAATTTGCGGAGCGTTGTATCTCGCAGCTTCATCCGAAAGTAATTTTTCTAAATTCAATGCTTTTGATTGGGTACGATCAAGCGTAAAAACCACTTCTGGCACAACTCTCAGAGTAATTCTTTTTGACAATTGATGACGAAAAAATGGCGCCATTTCGTTTAATTTTTCGACGATTTTTTCGTGAATTTTTTCATTTCCAAAAATATCGATAAAGAAGCGAACATTCTTGGCATCTGGGCTGACATCAGCTTCCAAAATTGTAATGTAACTTCCCGGAACGGTTAAAATATCTTCGCGCAAAAAAATCTCGGACATAATCCGTTTAATATTTTCGCCAATTTGGAGCTGTCTTTGAGACTTCATAAGTAATTATTTAAATCGCGCTGTAGCGCCAGCGCAAGCGGAATTAGTAAGCTTTATATTGGTGAACACCACGCATCACAATATTGAAAATACAAATCTTGATCGAATTTTTATCGTTAAAATTAGAACGACGAACTTTGGCAGTGAGTAATTTTCGATCATCAACGCTATATGCCAAATATTGGTAATCACTTTCGTTATAAGGATGATCTTCGAAATACATTTCGGTTTCTAATTTCCCAAACTTCTCGTGATAAATATTCATATTAATGTGCGGAGCACGTCCCGGATTCGATCCTGGCATGATGGTAATAAAATCGTACTGACCCATATTATCAGTAATTGCACGGCCCGACATGTTAAAATATTTATCAACAAATTCACTATCAGGATCAAGCAAAGTGTGATATTTTCCCGCCGCGTTAGTTTGCCAAATCTCAACAACCGCGCCTTCAATTGGCACTCCAAAAGAATCGACAATCGCACCTTTAACAAAAATAATTTCGCCAAAAGCGCGATAAAATGATCCGGGTTTTTTTGCTAAATTATTACTGGTCGAAAAGTGATCGGGCATTGAAATATCAGCAGTGAAGAATCTTGACGGTGTTGGCTTTCTTTCGTCAAAAATTGCTAAAGCCTTTTTATTTGCATCTGCCTTAACAACTGGTTTTGGTTGAACTTGCTGTGGAGTTTCAAGCTTTGGAGCCGCTTGTGGCGCAACCTGCCAATATTCTGATAATTGTGAAAATTGTGGTTGAGTTTGTTGATCCATCGGTTGCGCTGGCGCTGCTTGCTGCTGCGCCACTGCATTTACGCTAAATAATAATAAAAATACCAACCAGATTTTATTCATAATTTTGGATTAAACCTTAGGAAGAGTAACGCCAGTTTGTCCCATATATTTTCCGTTTCTTTGATCGTAAGAAACTTCACAAGGCTGATCGCCTTTGAAAAACAAGAACTGACAAGCTCCTTCACCAGCGTAAATTTTAGCTGGAAGTGGAGTTGTATTGGAAAATTCTAAAGTAACATGACCTTCCCAACCTGGTTCTAGCGGGGTTACGTTAACGATAATTCCGCAACGTGCGTAAGTTGATTTTCCAACACAAACTACCAAAATATCTTTAGGAATTCTGAAATATTCAATTGTGCGAGCTAGAGCGAAGCTATTTGGTGGAATGATACAAACGTCAGTTGTACGATTTACAAAACTGGTTTCGCAGAAATTTTTCGGATCAACAATTGCCGAATCAATATTTGTAAAAATCTTGAACTCGTTGGAAACTCTGGCATCGAAGCCATAAGAAGAATTTCCGTAAGAAATTATTTTATTACCTTTTTCATCAAACTTCACTTGATTTTCAGTGAATGGTTCGATCATTTTTTGAGATTTTGCAAGCGCAGCAATTGATCTGTCAGAAAGAATAGTCATTAGATTTTAAAGAGATTTTTGAAAAGTTTCTTGCCTGTAACAAGCGCGGTTTTTATGAAGAGTGACCTTATAAGAATGCAAATCTCAAAAGACAATTTTAGAATTCGAGAATTAGTAAATTTGCTTCAAACCCAACATTTCGAAAAACTCCATGCACGACATCAGTTACCTTCACGACATCTTGATTTTGCTATTCGCATCCGTTGCGATCGTAATTATTTTTAAACAATTCGGCTTAAGCCCTGCCCTTGGATATTTAGTTTCAGGTGCTGCGATTGGTCCTTTCGGATTTGGAGTTTTAACCAGTATCGAAACCACCAGTTCAATTGCTGAACTTGGCGTGGTTTTCCTACTTTTTGCCATCGGACTTGAATTAACTTTCGGCAAATTAATGGCGATGCGGAAATATGTTTTAGGTTTTGGCAGTTTACAAATTCTGGTCACTTCTGGCGTAATTTCTTTAATATGTTTTAAAATTGCCGGCTTAAGTTTAGAAACTTCTATCGTAGTTGGATGTGCTCTGGCTTTGTCTTCAACTGCAATTGTAATGCAGGTAATTTCTGAAAATGGTGAAGACTCAACTCGCGTTGGCCGCTTATCTTTTTCAGTTTTATTGATGCAAGATTTAGCCGTAATTCCGGTTTTAGTTTTGTTGCCACTTTTATCACAAGAAGATGTAAAAATTCTTCCAGCTGTTGGCGGAGCTGTGTTTGATGCTATTATCGCCATGGTAATAATTTTCGCTGTCGGACGTTCTTTATTACGTCCAATTTATCGTTTAATCGCCGCCTCAAAAAATGAAGTTCTCTTTTTAAGTTTCACTTTAATCGTAGTTTTAGGCTCTGCTTATTTAAGTGATTATATGGGCTTGTCCTTTGCCCTTGGAGCTTTCATCGCTGGTTTGATGGTTGCAGAAACTGAATTTAAATATCGCGTTGAAGAAGAAATTCTCTCCCTCAAATCTTTGCTGATGGGATTATTTTTTATGACGATTGGCATGTCATTCGACTTCGATTTATTGATCCGCAGTTTCCCTTACATCGCTGCTGCTGCTGTTGCTTTAATCATCATCAAATCTTCTGTCATAGTTTTACTTTGCCGAATTTTCCGCTTCCCAATGGCGCCAGCAATTCACACCGGACTATTACTTTCACAAGGTGGCGAATTTGGTTTCGTAGTATTCGTTATGGCAGTACAACAACGTTTTATGGAAGCTGATCTGTCGCAGTTTTTAATGACTGTAGTCACTTTCACCATGGCTTTAACGCCTTTGCTTGCAAATTTAGGACGCAGAATCAAAGCCCAACTTTATACCAAAGATGTGCTGCGCGACAATAAAATCAGAAGAGAAGTTGATGAACTTTCTAAACACGTAATTGTAATCGGCTTCACCAAAGTTGGCAGAATTGTATCTTATATCTTGCGTAAACGTGGTTTGAATTATGTTGTACTCGAAAGCAATCATCGCGTAGTCCACATCGAAAAAAATAATGGCTATAACATTTACTATGGCGATCCGCACAATCTCGATATTTTACGCTATATCGGAATCGAACGAGCCGAATCAGTAATCGTGGCCATGGAAGATGAAATCGCCTGTATCAAAATTACCAGATTCATCCACGAAAATTTCCCTAATACTTCAGTTGTAACCAAATCCGAAACTTTGAACAACGCTGAAAGATTCAAAAAAGTCGGCGCCAGCTTAGTCGTTTCAAAAAACTTAGAAACTGGTCTGCAATTAAGTAAATTAGCTCTTTCTTCAGTTGGCGTAAGCGCTGCTGAAATCGACAGTGCCCTAAAAGCCTTCCGTGATATTAATTCTGAAATTGTAAAAGATGTGATTCTCTATGACGAGAATGAAGTGAGTGGAACTATTTTTGAGAAAGAGAAGTAAAAAAGAAGGAAGCTTCCATCGGTCTCAACTCAGCTCGACCAGCAGGTAGTGATAAATTTGAAAAAAAACTAAAGAAGAAAATGAGGAGAGACTTTTTCTAAGTATTTTGGTCGATAGCTAGGCGACAAAAATTTTTATGAGGGCGCGTACACAGATGTACGTAACCGAATAAAAATTTTTGGCAACGACGCTAGCGGCCAAAAGACGACAAAAAAGTGGTCGGGGCGGAGAGATTCGAACTCCCGACCCTCTGGTCCCAAACCAGATGCGCTACCAGACTGCGCTACGCCCCGACAAAAAGAAAAGAAATTTGAATTGGATTTTTTAGACTGTGGTTTTTATTCTGTGTTTCAAGAAGGGCGCGCAATAGACAGTCCACCTTTCAAATTGTCAATAACAAATCACCAAAAAGTTATGAAAAATTCACCACAAAAAAAATTTGTCGCGGTAATTCCCTTTTTAGCAATTTTTAGTTTCTTACTAAACAGCAGTTTTTGCTTTGCTTGGGATGGCTTGGATCCGAAAAAAAATTCTGCAATTGAAATTGAATCAGGAAATTTAGTCCGCGAAGGCATGATCATTGATTTCTTTGATAGTGCTGATGGCAATTATCACACCGGAAAAGTTTTAATGATGAACTACGCTTCACACGCCACCGAGCTGACGATTGAAGACTTCACCGAAAAACACAAAGAGAGATTTTTTTTAATGAATGAGTAATTTGAGCAAATGAGCAAAAGAAAAGAAAATAGAATCAAGTCCAAACAAATTAAGCAGTTCGGCGAAAATCTTAAAGCTTCTTTTCTCTACAGAAAATTGAATCGCTTGACCGCCAATTTCTGCTATCAAAAACATCTCAAAGAAATCTCCAATCTAAAATTAGCTGTTCACATTCATTTATTTTATATCGATCTGCTTGATGAATTTATTGAGAATTTAAAGAATATTCCGATCCAGTTCGATCTTTATATTACGCTGGTTGATCGCCCTGCTTCTGATATTCAAAAAATCTTCGAAATATTCCCAAATACCAAAGTTTTTACCATCCCAAATCTTGGTCGCGATGTTGGCGGATTAATTGAATTAATGAGAGAAGTTGATCTTAGCACCTACGACGCCTTGATTAAAATCCATTCTAAAAAATCTCTGCATACCGGAAATGAACAAAAAGAATGGCGTCAAAAATTGATCGGAACCTTACTTGGAAGCAAAAAACAATGCGCCGTGATGTTGACTAAATTCTACAATCCCAAAACCGGAATGGTGGGAAATTTTGAATATTTAAGTTTCACCGAACATACTCCCAAAGAGCCATTTGAAAGATTATGCGCCAGAATTGAAATTGAACCAATTGAGATCTTTTTCAGAGGTACGATGTTTGCGATTCGTCCCCAAATTTTGCAGCGTTTTGTCGAAAAGAAAATTTCGATTAATGATTTTGCTAATCTTGACGATCATTTAGAATATGTCATAGAATATTCTTTTGGTTCTCTTTGCCTAAATCAAAAATATCAAATCGAAGCTTTGGAAGATATAAGTTTTAAGCCCAAAAAGAAGCCTTCAAAAAAAATTGCTAAATTGAAAAAATTATTACTTTTACAGGAATAATTTTTATCTTATCGACAAACTCCCATCCAATAATCTTTAAAAGAAAACAAATGAAAGGTATTATTCTTGCCGGCGGAAGCGGCACTAGACTGGCTCCATTGACTAATGTGATTAGCAAACAATTACTTCCGGTTTACGATAAACCAATGATTTGTTATCCGCTGACAACTTTGATGAATCTTGAGATTAAAGACATTTTGATCATTTCAACTCCGCAAGACACTCCAAATATTGAGAAGTTTTTAGGCGATGGTTCCGACTACGGAATTAAAATTACTTACGCCGTTCAAGACCAACCAAAAGGCATTGCTGAGGCATTTTTGATCGGCGAAAAATTTATTGGTAATGATAATGTTTGTCTGATTTTGGGCGATAATATTTTCTATGGAAATGAAATCAGCCGCAGCGATTTGGAAAGCAAAATTTCTCAAATTGAAAATGGCAAAATGGGCGGATTCGTTTTTGCTTATCACGTTTCCGACCCTGAAAGATATGGCGTTGTTGAGTTTGATGAAAAAGAAGAAAGAGCAATTTCAATCGAAGAAAAACCAAAACACCCAAAGTCAAATTTAGCAGTTACAGGACTTTATATTTACAATTCTGAAGTTGTTGAAATTACCAAAAATCTTAAACCATCAGATCGCGGAGAGCTTGAAATTACTGACGTTAACAATGTTTATTTACAAAGACAGAAACTGGGAATCGTCAAATTAAAACGCGGATTTGCTTGGCTTGATGCCGGAACTCCAGATTCGCTTTTAGAAGCTTCACAATTTATTCATACTATTGAAAAACGTCAGGGCTTGAAAATTGCCTGCATCGAAGAAATGGCTTACCGCAAGGGTTTCATCAATAAAGAGCAGTTTAAAATTTTAGCTGCGAAATATAAAAGCAGCTCACCTTATCACCAATATTTAGTTAATGTTTTGCTACATTAATAACTAGGGATAGTTACCAAATTTTTTTCCACCAAAACTTTTTCTTTTTTGACTTTTTGGTGGCATCAGAGTTGATCGGAGCATAGTACTTATCTTGCTTGTGTTTAACTTTAACCCCAAATTCTTCTCTTTCTTTGTAATTTGTGCTGACTCAATATTTATAGTTAGGGTCTATTTCTTCTTCCGGCCTTTCTCTGGTGTAATAATAAAAAGCAATCGACCTTCTTCTGGACACTGAAGTGGATCTTGATGGCAGTGAAAACTAAAGTCATCTGTCGAAAAAATAAGCGTGCGATTGAATAACGGTTTAATCGATTTTTTTTCTGTAAAATCCGGCGAAGCTATATCTAAAAAACCGCCCCATTCATCTTCCCAATCTGGATTCAGATATATTAAAACATTAATTCTTCTGTGTAATTTTAACTTATTGTGCCAGTTAAAATCTGTCAGTTTCATATTGTTTAACTTCCAACTTTATCTCTTCCAAAACTGTATTTAACAACTCATCCGAAAAAAGATTATCAATCACAACATGAGGAAACGGAGTAGCCTTTTTATATTGTGCCTGATTGGATTCTAAGATTTTATCCAAATTAGAATTTTTCCAATCTATGACTGGAATAGAGTTCTAGTTTTTGTAATTTATCATGATCTATTTGCCAATTTATTATAAATTCTTGTCGTTTCTGATCTTGGATAATTTGTATTTTATATAGCTACGAGGATTACTAGTTCTTACCTGCAGCTTGGTTAAACATTTTTTTACTTCTATAAATATCTTTAGAATAACCTTCTTAGATTTTGAGAAAATCACTATTTTGTGAATTAGGCTATCCGCATATTTAGCCTCATTATAGAAAAACTTTCCGTATCTTCGTCTAATTTTACCAATATTTAAAGTATCATGAATGTCATAAGTACTGATGTTCGTACCATCATAACCCTTAAAAACATTCTTTGGAATTAAATAACCACGAGAACCCTTGAATAAGTGATAAGAAATTCTTTTATTTTCTTTATCGTAATACTCATAAGGATTCACATCATAAGAGAATTTTCCTAGATCCAAATATATTTTTGATTGTTTCTGTTCAAAAGAGAAAAACTTTTCTTTAGATAACTTTTTTCTGATTTTCCAGCCAACATCTCTCCCAAGATTTTTTATCTCTTCTACATCTGCAGATGGATAAAAATCAACTCCTGCCAAAGCTTTCATCAAATAAGCACATCCAAAAGCAGCAGGAAAATTACTATCGCCATCTGTAATTTTTTTAGAAGTTCGATAAGGTGCGCCAATTGCTACATATCCAGCATTTAAATATCCTTCCAAAATATTTAGATAATCTTTTTTTACCCAAAAAAAATCTGGATCCTGAACTAACAAGTAAGGGGTGTTAGTTTTCTCTAAAATTAAATTCAAAGCTTCACCATGCTGTCCACTTGGAAAGTGAACAGTTGGATTATAATAAATTATCTCAACATTATTATATTTTTTTTTGTAAGGAGCCAAAACATCTTCTAAAGACTTTTCATGAGGTCTGGAATTATCAACAACGATAAATTTAAAATCGTTTGGTTTATTAAACTTGTACAAAGCTTTCGCAATATATTCTAAATAAACCACACTGTGGAAGTTAACTACTCCGATCGTCCATTTTTTCTGATTCTGACTCATAATTTTGCAATCTGGGAAACTGAGAATTTTCTATTTAGCAAACTTAATAATATTTTCGGCAATAAATTCTCTGTCATCTTTAGAAACCCACCAACCAACCGGAATGCACAAATGAGTATTATTAAATTTCTCAGCATTTGGCAAATTATTGTTCTTAAAATCTTTAAACATGGAATGTGTATCGTTACGAGCATGAACCTTCGACGTTAAAACACCAATCTCACCCATTTTTTTCATCACCTCATCTCTGTTATTAAGATGAATGGTATAAAGCCAATAAGCTGATTGCCCGTCAGGATTTTCTACTGAAATAGTGATTTTGTCTGAATCCCTAAAAGCTTCATTATAAAACTTAGCGTTTTCTCTGTGCTTACTAATTATCCAATCCAAGTGCTTAAAATTTTCTATCCCCACAGTTGCAGAGATATCATTCATATGAAATTTATATCCAGCTTCTACAACATCTAACTCACATCTTAAATCAATCTTATCTTTGGTTTGAGGCTCTCTATCAATTCCGTACCATCTAAGTAATTTAGCCCTCTCGTAATCTTCTTTTTTCTTAACTATCAAACATCCTCCATCCACTGAGGTAATATGTTTTATAGCTTGAAAAGAATACATCAGAAAATCTGAATCATTTCCCAGAGCTCTACCTTTGTAGCTTGCTCCCATTGAATGAGCGCCATCTTCGATCGTGGCCAAATTATATTTCTTAGCAATTTGGTTGATTTTCGCAATTTCACCCGGATTTCCACCCCAGTGAACAATACTTATTGCCCTAGTATTTTTAGTAATTTTATTTTCGATATCTTGCGGATCGATATTTCCCGAAATTGGATCAACATCTGCCCAAACAATTTTTGCACCATTATTGATGATCGGAGTATTAGTAGCAGTACATGTTATTGGAGTGCTAATAACTTCAAAATCACCATTAGTTTTATAGCTCTTATATTCTTCTCTGTACAAGGCCATGTGATACCCTAAATGCAAAGCCGAAGTACCACTATTAACTGTCAGAACATATGGATTACCCACGTGGTTCGCTAAAAGTTTCTCAAATTCTTTAACCTTAGGACCTTCCCCAATATAGCCACTGTAAAGAACTTCTTTCAAAGCATCACCGGCTGAATCTGCCATAAAAACTTTGAATAAAGGGATGTTTCTTTTCATTTTGATCTCTTAATT
>Ga0214923_10003426_pt1 | contig 19887 bp, 19 predicted proteins | sample LL1510_MetaG_FD_177993 | JGI IMG/M metagenome (GOLD analysis project Ga0214923, IMG submission 177993) | Freshwater microbial communities from Lake Lanier, Atlanta, Georgia, United States - LL-1510 | ecosystem: Environmental > Aquatic > Freshwater > Lake | place: USA: Georgia | collected...
ACCGTTGGTGATTTTTCCGTCATCGCTGGAAAATCAGGCGTCACACATTCGATTCCACCCCAATCGTTTGTTTCCGGATTTCCAGCCTGGGACCACCGAAAAGAATTAAAAAAAGAAGCATGGATACGGCATCAGTTTGCCAAACGAAAGGACAAAAAAAATGAGAAAGCTGGGTAGTTTAATCGGAATTTACCTATGTCTATTGGCCACCTCACTGGCCGCAGACCCGACCTTTTATGGTCCCTCTGGACTCATCACAATGCCAACGGCCGAATCCTTGGAGTACCAACAGTTTAACGTCGCCTATGATTTCCGTGGCGCATCGACCACCCAACAGGGCTTTTTTAAATTTAATATGGGGATGTTTAAAAACGTCGAATTAGGAGTAATCGGCGGTGCGGTACCGACCGAAGGGGTCTTTATAAACGTCAAATATTTCCTACTATCCGACGCCAGTCGATACCCCTTAAGTTTTGCCGTTGGACTCCAAAATGCGGCCTCTCAATCGGACACCAGTGTTTACTTAGTCATGAGCAAGAAATTTCAGGGGGGTCTCAACGTTCACGGGGGATTCAATGCCACGTTTTCCACCGAATTGGACCCATCGGTGATGGCCGGCATCGAATATCTGGTCAACGATCACATGTCATTTTTGGCAGATGTGAGCGGAAAACGGCGTCAATACACCTTAAATGGGGGATTGCGGTTTGCGATTTATCCTGATTTAAGCCTGAGGGTCAGTATACTCGACATTGGGCGACAGACCACCGACGGCGGCACATATTACGCGGTCGGGCTCGCATATAATCGGTTCATGTAGCATGACCGCGGGTACCCTAATCGCTCAGCTAAATCAGTGTCAAAATCGCACCATTGTCGTCGTTGGCGATGTAATGCTGGATGAATATCATTGGTGCAAGGTCACACGATTATCCCCAGAAGCGCCCGTTCCCATTTGCTCAGTGGAATCCACGACGCTGGTCCCCGGAGGCGCCGCCAACGTCGCGAATAATTTGATCCACCTGGGTGCCACCGTGATGCTGGTGGGGGTCATTGGTGAAGACAGTTCGGGTGACAAGTTGATCCATGCACTGTCAGACAACGGAATCACCACGACCCACATGGTGCGAGTCAAGTCGCGCCCGACAATATTAAAGAGCAGAATTATCGCGCACCATCAACATGTGGTTCGAGTCGACCGAGAAGACATATCCCCTATTTCGATAAAAATTCAAAACAAATTAATGGCTACACTGGACCCTTTATGGCAGTCGATGCATGCGCTTGTCATTTCGGACTATCTTAAAGGCACATTACCCGATCGTTTTGTTCAATGGATGATTACCCGCGCCCGAAGTTATCAGATTCCCGTCATCATCGACCCTAAAGGGACATCCTATAAAAAATATAAACATGCCTCAATATTAACCCCCAATTATAGTGAGTTCATTGCGGCGATCGGCAAAACTCCCGAAAACGAGTCCGAAATTTTTAAAGAAGGCAAAAAACTAAAAGACCGTCTCAAACTCGATGCCTTATTAATTACTCGTTCGGAAAAGGGAATGACATTAATCGACAACAATGGAAAATTAGATATCCCCACTCGGGCCAAAGAAGTCTTCGATATTACCGGAGCGGGGGACACGGTCATTGCCACATTATCCCTGGCCACTGCATCGGCAGTCGACTGGTCGTCGAGTGCACAATTGGCCAACGTTGCAGCGGGTATCGTGGTCGGAAAAATGGGGACCTCCACCGTTACCACACACGAAATCAGCGTCGCGATGAGTTCCGATTAGGCGATGGAATCCAAAATCGTTGACCGCCAAACCCTGATCAAGCGCCGCCAAGAATGGGTCGTTTCGGGTAAAACGGTTGTATTTACCAATGGATGCTTCGATATTCTTCATGCCGGACATGTCAGCTATCTGGAGGATGCCAAACAGTTGGGTGATATTTTAATTGTCGGACTCAATTCGGATGCATCGGTCCAACGCCTAAAAGGTCCCCAACGTCCGATCAATTCGGAACATGCCCGAGCCATCGTCATTGCCGGATTGGAAGCGGTCGACGCTGTATGTATTTTCGAGGAGGATACCCCGACCGACTTACTTCGGGCCATCACCCCCACCATTCACACTAAAGGCGGGGATTATTCCGCCAACTTGTTACCTGAATATCCCGTCGTAATGTCATACGGCGGAACGGTTAAAATTATTCCGTTTCGACCAGGTTTTTCCACCACATCCACCATCGAACGTATTCATAGGATAGGGTGAACCCAGCGGTATTACCATCGCTCACCTGGGGCGAGTGGGCCGGGGCCTGCCGTCGACGTGAAGACTGTCCGAAACCAGGCCATCGTGATACCCTCTATAATTCGTCGTTAACCCCGACGCATATGACACACCAACCAATGGGAGGACACTGTGGGCCAACAATCAATACGTTTTGATATTGAAGTTACATTCCAACGCACTCGCTTTAAAGCGACGTCACCCGCGTTCCCGAATTGCTCTGGAACTGGGAAATCCGAAGAAGAAGCCGTCGATCGACTGACTAACGCGATATCAAAACGCATTGCCGATACGGCAAAACAGGCATTATCCCAAATCAGCCAAGGTGAATGCTTAGCGTCCGAAACTATTTTTGACGACGATGACAAACCCTTAGGAATCCGCCGAAGTTACGAACTCGATTCCACCGTATTCGGGCGACCCACCCGGCCCATCACTCGCTTAAGTTATCCCTCCGCTCCCGATTATTACAAAGTGCCAATTGAACAAGATATCCGACGCATGTTTGGACATTTTGATACGGATTTTATTGGACTTCACGACACCGATCATGATGACGAACCCGGGGCTCACGGACCATCATTTGGGTTTCCAGTGAGTTTGAACTAATGACTCCAACATTATTTGAAATTCGTCACAGCGCCTCCCACGTACTGGCTCAAGCGGTACTGGCGATGTTTCCCGATGCCAAATTGGGTATTGGGCCCGCTATCGACGATGGATTTTATTACGATTTTGATTTACCTCGCACCTTAACTCCTGATGATTTAGCCGAGCTGGAGTCCAAAATGGCGTCCATTATCGCCGAAGGCCAGGAATTTTCAACCTACACTCTTGACCGATCCGCGACGGAGACCCACCTCGCACACGAGAACCAGCCCTATAAACTCGAAATCGTGAACGACCTCAACCTTGACACGTATTCGTTCTACAAGAACGGTCCATTTGTCGATCTTTGCCGAGGCCCCCATGTCCGCACCACAGCGGATATTGGAGCCATTAAACTATTACGAGTATCCGGCGCGTATTGGCGCGGGTCCGAAAAAAACAAAATGCTCCAACGGATATATGGTACCGCGTATCACACTCAAGGCGAACTCGATGCCTACCTCACTCGAATTGAAGAAGCCGCGAAGCGTGACCATCGCGTATTAGGTAAAGAGCTCGATCTGTTTAGTATCCAAGATGATATCGGTCCAGGGCTAATCTTATGGCATCCCAAAGGCGCACGAGTCAGATCCATTATCGAAGATTACTGGAGAAACGCACATTTTAGAGCCGGGTATGACGTGCTTTACACCCCCCACGTTGGGCGATCGAATTTATGGGAAACCAGTGGGCATTTGTCATTTTACAGTGAGAACATGTACGCCAAAATGAGCGTTGACGACGTTGATTATTACGCCAAACCGATGAATTGCCCGTTTCACGTCAAAATCGTACAAAACCGGCAATACTCCTATCGAGATTTGCCATTGCGGTTAGCCGAATTGGGGACGGTTTACCGGTACGAACGAAGCGGTGTATTACACGGATTAATGCGGGTTCGTGGCTTCACCCAAGACGATGCCCACATTGTATGTACGCCCGATCAAGTGGAATCCGAAATCGCCGACGTATTAACCTTGTGTTTTTCGATGTTGGATCGGTTTGGATTTAATAAAGTGAAGGTATTTTTGTCGACGCGTCCTAAAGAAAAGTATGTCGGCGATCTTGATCGGTGGGCCACCTCTGAAACGGCATTAAAAAATGCGATTGAATCCGCCGGACTGCCCTATGAAATCGACGATGGCGGAGGGGCCTTTTACGGACCAAAAATTGATATAAAAATTGAAGATGCCATCGGACGACAGTGGCAATGCTCAACGGTTCAATTTGATTTCAACTTGCCTGAACGGTTTGATATGACCTACGTCGGACCCGACGGCCAACGTCACCGCCCGTACATGATTCACCGGGCACTGCTGGGATCAATCGAACGCTTTTTTGGAATACTTATCGAACACTACGAAGGAAAATTTCCCACCTGGTTGGCACCCGTTCAAATCAAACTATTGAGTGTCGGACAGGACGTCGTCCCGTTTTCCCGCGAGATTCAACGCCGTCTCCTCGAACAGGATATCCGAGTAGTGGTCGATTCCAGTGACGAAAAAATTGGGTACAAAATTCGCCAAGGGTTGAATGAGCGGGTACCGTATTTGGGCGTCATCGGGAAACGAGAAATCGAGGCAGGTACGATTTCAGTACGGGGTCGCGACGGTGACCTCGGACCACTCAACGTCGAACAAGTCGTCGATCTGATTCGAAAGGCGTAAATGAAACGCACCCTACTCGTTACATCGGCACTGCCGTACGCCAACGGGGACATCCATCTGGGCCATTTGGTGGAAACCATTCAAACGGATATATGGGTGAGATTTCAGCGGATGATGGGGCATGACGTCACGTACTTTTGTGCGGACGACGTGCATGGTACCCCGATCACGATCGCCGCCAAAAAAAAGGGGGTTAGTCCTGAGGCCATGGTGGCTGAAATCAGTCAACGCCATCAACGCGATTTTGGGACATATGGGATTCAATTCACCCATTTCTCATCGACTGGCACATCAATAAACCGGGAACTCGCCGAAGATATCTACCTCAAAGCGGTCCATGCCGATGCCATTGAATGCCGATCCATTGAACAGCTCTATTGCCCAAACGACGGCATGTTTTTGCCCGACCGGCTCATCCGGGGGACTTGTCCAAAATGCCATGCGGTCGATCAATACGGTGACTCATGCGAACAATGCTCCGCGGTGTACAATCCATCCGATTTGATCGATTCCCGATGCGCAGAATGCGGAACCCCACCCACCCTAAAATCCAGCGATCATTATTTTTTCAAATTGAGTCACTTTGAAGGAATCATCCAAGAGTGGCTTAAATCTGGGCATGTTCAAGTCGAAGTGGCGAACAAATTAAACGAATGGTTTGCCAACGGTCTGAGAGACTGGGACATTTCTCGGGATGCGCCCTATTATGGGTTTAAGATCCCCAATACCGTCGATAAGTACTTCTACGTGTGGGTCGATGCGCCGATCGGTTATATTGCCGCTACCCACGAGTGGGCCCTGGCCAACGGTATAAGCGGTATCGATATGTGGAAACAGCCATCCGTTGAGATCCACCATTTTATTGGCAAAGACATTTTGTACTTCCACACTCTATTTTGGCCGGCGCTACTTTATGTTGGGGGATATCAGCTTCCTCAACGAGTCAACGTTCATGGATTCCTGACGATTAACGGTCAAAAAATGTCCAAAAGTCGAGGAACATTTATCAATGCGTCGGAATTTGCCGAGCACTTCAATCCCGAATATTTGCGATATTATCTGGCATCGAAGCTAACTCTAAGCATCGATGATATTGATCTGAACTTCGAGGATTTTGGATTCAAAGTCAACGCTGAAATCGTCAACAAAATTGTCAACATTGCCAGTCGACTCGGAGCGATTATCCATAAACACTGTGATGGGCACTTGGGCACCATTCATCCGAGTGGCGACGCGTTAGTCACTGAAATTGCCGACGCGGGCGATCGCATTGCCCGTTTCTACGATGGGGTGGATACCCTAAAAGCAACTCGGGAGATTATGGCCCTCGCGGACAAAGCCAACCAGTATATCGATTTTCAAGCTCCCTGGTCCGTTATAAAAACAGATCCTGACGCCGGACGCGATATCTGTACAACCGGCTTAAACGCACTCAAAATCCTAGCGATTTATCTCAAACCGATCATCCCCTCGATTGTGGCTGGAATTGAATCATTTTTAAACTGTCCGTCCTTAACATGGGAGGATCGCTATACCCGCATCGAACAGTGCAGGATCCAGCCCTATCATCATTTGGCACAACGTATTGACCCAGCAACAATCTCACGGTTTTTAGCAAATCGGATACCCAGTGAAACGGCTGTTTAAGTATTTACAATCCGTATCAACGCATTTGTACCTGTCCATTGGCTCGAGCGTCCTGAATAAAATTTTTGATTTGATGCCGCCTCTATTGACCGGGTGGATCATTGATTCGGTCCGTGGCACACCTCCCCACTGGATCGAGCGCGTCACTGGAACCACGATCCCATTTCGGCTGGCGATTTTTTTGTCGATACTGGCTGTCATTATTTTTGCCCTTGAGAGTTTTTTCCAATGGGGATATCAGTTTGGGTTTATGACTCTGGCCCAACGGGTGCAACATTCCCTTCGCGTCAGGGTATATGCCCACCTGCAAACCCGAGAAATGGCGTTTTTCGAAAATCACCGGTTAGGGGATACATTGGCCATCCTAAACGATGACGTCAATCAATTAGAGCGTTTTTTAAATTCAGGGCTTAATGAACTGATTCAATTGGGGGTCCTGTTTATCGTGTCGGGATCGATACTATTTGCCATCTCCTGGCCCTTAGCGATCGTAGGCGTCCTACCCATCCCATTAATTATCACCGGGAGCATTATCTACCAACGATTGCTGTCACCACGCTATCGACGGGTCCGCGAATCGGTCGGTCAGCTCAATAGTCGACTCGAAAATAATATTTCCGGAATGATGGTTATCCAAAGTTTTACGGCCGAATCGCTCGAAACACAGCGGGTTGAAGCGGCATCCGAACATTACCGTCAAACCAATTTAAAGGCGATCGCCCTCAGTTCGATGTATGTCCCCATCATCCGTATGGGGGTTGTGCTGGGATTTGCCGGGGTGCTTCTTGTCGGAAGCTATTGGGTATTATCTGGAACCGGGACGTTAACGGTTGGGGAACTCGTTCTATTCGCCATGATGACTGAGCGACTCCTATGGCCCATGACCCGACTGGGAAACACATTAGACGATTTTGAACGCGCCAAAGCCAGCGTGGATCGCATTTTCAACGTGATCGATACCCCAAGCTCAATCCAAGACACCCCCGATCCAGTGGATCCAGACCCCATCGTTGGACACATTACATTTTCAAACATCATATTCAATTATCCCAACAGCCGCCCCGTGCTGAATGGGATATCTCTACACATCCCTCATGGAAAAATTATTGGGGTCGCTGGGCGAACCGGATGTGGCAAGTCAACGCTAATCAAGCTCTTAATGCGATTTTATGATCCGACGAGCGGAAGTATCGCCATTGATGGCCATGATATTCGTCAGTTATCGATTCGAAAATTACGGCAATCCATCGCCCTTGTCAGTCAAGACATTTACCTCTTTCACGGCACCATTTATGAAAATATTGCCTATGGCAACGACACGGCGACGCGAGAGGATGTGATTCACGCGGCCACCCAAGCGGAATTCCACCAATTCGTCCAAACACTTCCCAACGGGTATGACACAATTGTGGGAGAGCGCGGCATTCGACTATCTGGCGGGCAGCGTCAACGTCTAAGCATCGCTCGAGCCATTGTTAAACACGCCCCAATCATGATTTTTGATGAAGCGACTAGCTCAGTAGATACCGAAACCGAAAAGGCGATTCAATCCAATTTAAACCGGTTAACAGCGGGTAAGACCGCCGTGATTATTGCGCATCGATTGTCCACCATTCGTAACGCCGATACGATTATCGTCATTGAAAAGGGTCGGATCATTGAACATGGCACCCATGACAGCCTGGTTCTAAACGAATCCGGTGTCTATTCGGATCTTTGGCATACCCAAATCGGATTAGGACCAAATCCTCCCGAATAACGTGTCGATTTCAGGTGCGGCAACGCCAAAAGCATCGTTACCATGGGGCACTTGGCCTCGCGAAGAATGACACCCTGCGAAGCCCTTGGAGTGCCCCCCGGAGTCGGTGCCGCGCACCATTGAGGATTTGGAATGACAATAACACCGCTGTTCGCCGGTGTGCAGCGATCCAGGGCCTGAGTCAGGGGACCGAGTTAGACCCACTCCGGTTGAGCGGCTATCCCCATTGCCCGTGATTCATCATTACCCTTGCCAGATCCGAACGGTTCTGAATAAACTTACCGATTGCTTCTAATCGACACCGATAACCGATTCAATCGGAAATCGCCACCCCCTTGGAGGACCCATGAAACCATTCACGATTCTAACCTTGGCCCTAATAATTAGCGCTTCGTTAACCCGTGGCGATATCGTCGGAAGCTGCGGCGCCACCAGTTGTCCGATGGTGACGTATCGGCCGATTAGCGCACAACACATTGAATTTGGACTCGGCTATGAAACGATAAACCAAACTCAAGTGTACACCGGAAATTCGCCAAATACCGTCGGCGCCATTTCTCAGCACCATGACGAACTCGAGACCATTAACACTCAGTTTAATATTTCCGCCAAATATGGCTTCTCCGCCGCTTCCCAACTGCGCCTGGAGGTTCCGTTGATCTATCGCACACACTCCCATATTCACAATCATCATGGGGAAAAACTCAATGAATCATGGACCTTAAATGGCATCGGTGATTCCAGTCTTTATTGGGATCAAGTGATGTGGGAGGAACCGGAACACAACGCCACCATCGCTCTCACCGGAGGGGTCAAGTTTCCGACGGGGGTGACCGGCCTATCGAATAGTGACGGCGACTCCGCCGAAGTATCCGTACAACCTGGATCTGGGTCCACCGACTATAGCATCGGCATGTTTTATCAAGCCGATGGTCTGTCCCTTCAAAATTGGGATCGCGACGATACCGCGTTACCGATCCGCACCGGTTTAACCTATTTTTTCAGAGGGATTGGGACCAACGGATGGCAAGTGGGAAATAGTACCATTGCAACACTTGGCACCCATTTCAAATTGAACACGATGCTATCGATCGGAATTGATTCGATACTCAAAGTTCAGGACAAATCATCCCCGGGATCAACCGGCGAATCGGTGGAGAATACCGGCGGTACATGGGCATTTTTAGCCCCTCATTTAACCATGACTATTTTTGAGAATCATCGAATCACGACCATGCTTCAATGTCCCGTTTACCAAAATGTAAATGGGATTCAACTCACCGCACCGCTCAATATCCGAATCGATTACGACGTCAAGATTTAACGGATTGTACCATCAAAACCAGCGACTTAACTTCCGATTCAACCGCTCCAGCCAATTGAGGGGTGTTTCATGCGGGACAATCGCGCCCGTTTTTAACCCAAAACTAATCAACCCAAGGGCGGTCCCATAATCGGCATGAATATGATGCGCGGCGTCGGTTCGTGGAGGCCCCACACGAACAATATGCCCAGTTAATGTAGCGGCAATCGCCTCAAACCCTGCACAGCGGGTGGTAGCCCCGCAACACACAATGTCATACGGGAATTCAGGACGAATTCCTACTTTTTTTACGATGAGCTTGAGTAATTCTTCGACTCGCGAATAAATAATTTTGCACATATATTGGCGCTTAATTTCAATCCACCCCTGTCCCAACGCATTGAGCTCAAATTTGTCACGATACTCGATATTCTGAATATCGAGACTTCCGTATTTAACTTTAACCCGCTCGGCTTCTGGATCAGAAATAGATAGGCACTGAGATAAATCTCGATTAATCGTATTTCCTCCAATCGGAATGGTTCCCGTCGATTGCAAGATATTTCGTTTATAAAAACTGATCGATGTCGATTCCGCGCCAATATCAATTAACAATGCCCCCTCGATCCGTTCCTGTTCGGAAAGGAAAATTTGAGCACTCGCAATGGGCGAATAGACCATTCCCGCCACATGTAAATTCAAGGTTTGAATCACCGACAGTAGGGCATGAACGTTATCAGAATCGGCTTGAATATAATGGGTGGTCACCTCAAGGGAATCACCGTTAATCCCTACGGGACTCTCCACAACGCGATTGTCCACCCGGTATTCCACTGGAATCGCGTGCAAAATCAGGTTGTCCTGAGTCACAATTGATTTTTTAGACTTATGAACAGTCGCCAAACGATCCTCCTCCGTCAGCCGCTTACCCAACGTTTTAGGGATCATTAACCCGGTACAATAGCCAAACTGAAAATCAAAATTCGGTACGCTAACAATCGCATTTGCAGGTCGGATTCCAATATCGCGTTCGGCGCGTTTTAAAGCCCGATCAATCGCGGCGACCAATTCACTTTGCGATGTTATTTTCCCCTTTTCAATCCCGGTGGTATAACTTCGACCGGATCCACGCACCGTAATTTCACTCCCATTGCCAACGTCAGCAATAACTGCGTCAATTTTAGAAAGTCCGATATCAATAGCCAGGACCAGGCGATTATCCCCCACTGTAGCCGACCAACACTTTGCCATCGACCCTAAGGTCAATATACTGAATCGATTTACCTGCTTCCGAATCCGTCGGTTGGTCGTTCACATACCAAATAAACTGTTGAAGATATCCCAATTTTTTGGTGAGGTTGGACTCATTCCCAAGATAGATGGGAATCGAGTGATCTTTAAGTAGGATAATCTCATCAAAACTACAGTCCCGAGATGTCAAAATCATCCCTTTCAGTTCGAGCTGTAAATCGTGATCGGGAAACACGTCGCGAATCGATGAAATAATAGGGCTAAGGACTCGAAGAACCAATGGGTTACAGGCGGTGCCGTAGATGATGGTTGGCGGCAAATCACGAACCGTAATCAGAGCCGATTTTGAAAATTCATCCGACTCATTCTCTTCACGGGCGAGCTCCGATCCGTCGGCAGCCACCGTGATCAGCGTGTGCCCACATTTTAATCGCACCCAACTCGGCTTTTCGACGATGGTTAACTCAATCGCATAGGGCCATTTGTAATCCGATCGGACGGCCCTTACTTTGGGTATTCGGGCGACAATATCTCGATTAAGCTGTCCGAACAGGGACACCAAGACAGCGTTACGACCGTGATAATGTCCGGCAATTTTTCGGATATCATCTTGCGTAACATATCGGTTACCCTTAATCGCCAAGGTTCGAAGACCGACAGTGTACCGATAGACCCCCCAGCCGCACGCCGCCAGAGTCACGAGCAATAAACACGATGCAATAATTAGGGCACGCCATTTTCGAATCATCACCGCCTATTGTCTCGAAAAATATCGGATTCAAAAAGTGCCATTTTCGATTTCACTCCGAATCGTATCTACAAATCGAATTAGAAATCGAATATTGTGAATACTCAGCAACATGGCGCCCAACATTTCCTTTGCCACCATTAGGTGACGAATATAGGCTCGTGAAAATTGAGAACAGGCCAGGCAGTCGCAGCCTGGATCAAGGGGCGTTGAGTCATCAAAAAACTGCCGATTTTTAATATTACGCCGGTCCCCATTTCCAGCAAAAAACTGTCCATGCCGGGCCAATCGAGTCGGCAATACACAATCGAACATATCGACTCCCTGAGCAATGGCGAACCGAAGATTTTCGGGAAGACCGAGGCCCATGACATACCGGGGACGATGTTCAGGTAACAACGGCACCGTATGGGCGATGATGGCCTCTATCTCCTCAATCGGTTCACCCACACTCACCCCACCGATGGCATATCCAGGGAAGTCGTACTTCTGCAGTTCGGCCGCACAATAATCGCGTAATTCGCGGTAGCCTGCCCCCTGAACAATGGCAAATAAATGCTGCCCCCTGGACTTCGATCGCCAATGTTCCACCGCTTGAATTTCCCACGAAATTGTTTTCAACATATCCGACTCTGCCTGATCACGGGAGGATGGATACCCCGTACAAATATCCAGCGGCATCATAATATCTGAGTTAAATCCGAGTTGAAGATCAATGACCGATTCCGGGGTCATCACGTGCCTCGACCCATCCAGATGCGATGAAAAAGTAACCCCTTGATCGGAAATTTTCCGCATCGCTGCCAATGAAAATACCTGAAACCCGCCCGAATCCGTAAGAATGGGGCGTCTCCAATTCATAAAACCATGCAACCCCCCAAATTGGCGAATGAGGTCAACACCCGGGCGTAGCATTAAATGGTAAGTATTCGATAACAGGATTTGGGCCCCATGAGATTCCACATGCATGGGCAAAACGCCTTTCACTGTTGCCTGAGTTCCAACGGGCATAAAAACCGGGGTTTGAATGTCCCCGTGGTTCGTTTGAAGGACACCCGTTCTCGCATTCGACCGAGTGGATCGGGTATTTACTTTAAAATGAGTCATAACAATTCCTCGAGAATAAGCGTCATTATTTCCAGACCGCGCGGGGTCAACTGCAATCGATCCAAATCAGAGGAAAGGTAGGCATTCGCTCTCAATTTCTGGATATTGGGATCATCGTTTGACCAGGGATTATAGCCCAAATTATCCATTATTTCGGAGAATGTGACTCCGCTCATACGACGTAAATTTGCAATTAAATAGTGTTCCTTGAGCGTCGCACCGTCGATCGGGGTATGGTGGCTCAGGACAGGCGGGGTTGGATTGTCGCAATATCGATCCAAACTGGACACCTGCTTGTACGCCATCATGTCAAAAAACGACGCCGCACTCGGCCCAAGTCCGATATACGGCGAGTAGTGCCAGTAGGCTAAATTGTGTTGCGATTCAAATCCTGGCTTACAAAATGCCGATGTTTCGTAATGCCAAAACCCAGCGGCCATCAATCGTTTTTGAATCAGCCGCATCATGTCAACTTGAACGTCATCATTGACAGTCGACATCCCCGTTTTAGCGTACACTGTCCCGGGCTCTATACTTAGCGCATAGGTGGAAATATGCGACGGATTCCATTCAATGGCCCAATCAATGGATCGATTCAAGGCCTCGATGGTTTGATCACGCATGCCAAACATAAAATCCAAATTGACCGACGAAAATCCTGCGGAAGTGACAAGTTGTTTCAGGCTAGGAATCGCATGTTGGGTATGATTTCTCCCTAACATGTCCAATTCAACCGGTTCGATCGACTGAATACCTAGACTCAAACGATTGATACCCAATTCGGAATAAACGGCTAATCGCTCCGGCGTTAATGATTCGGGATTAGCCTCAATCGTCCATTCGATACATGGTTCGACGTGAAACCATCGCCGAATCAGCGCCACGAGCCGACGGGTACCGTTCAGAGTTAAGGTTGTCGGTGTACCTCCGCCAAAAAAAACTGACCGCAAAGGGATGGATCCGAATCGCTCGTAATACATGCGGGCTTCCGTTTCCATCGCGGTAAGGTAGCGGGATTCATCGGTTTCATTCCAAATTAATTTATAAAATGCACAATATGGGCACCGCTTGCTGCAGAACGGAATATGCACATATAACGCCACATACGGGCTTCGAATTGAAAACGGATACTTGGGACTATTGAACGGGAATAGAGTTGCCACAATGGGGACAATTCGCCTGGTGTGACGCTACAGATTCACCGCATTTAACGCAAAACAACGTCGCCTTCGGGTCGATCCCCGGTCGTGAGGGAGGCGCGATCAACCGATACAAAAACCAAAGCGCCAGGATGGGAATAATGAGGACGTTAAATATGACGAGGGCCAGGCTCGCAAGTGCAGCGACTCCGGGCGAAAGACGAAAGCGACGCAGGCGAGTGTAGATTAACAACGCCGCAAATGCGCCAAGAGCAAGCCAGACTGTCATGATTGATTACGCGGGAATTGATACCGGAGGCGCGTTTTTGACCATTCGTACAACGGTCCCGGATGAGGTCGATTTAATTTCGGAAAAGTCCATTAACGTTTTGATAAATGTTAGACCCAAGCCAAGGCCAAACAACTCGTTATTCGCTCCATCTTTTTTATCGGAAACCGCATTGTCGGGATCAAAGCCCTTCCCCGAATCACGAACGACAATCTCGAGTTTATCTGAGTGGAGGATCATCTCAACGTCGATAAATCCATTGACCGAACCATACGCGTGCTGCACGGCATTGGTACACGCTTCGGAAACGGCCACTTTAATATCCTCGATATCATCTAATGAAAACTGCATCCGAGATGCCACTCCCGACACAGCCAACCGTACCACTCCAACAAAATCAGAAATAGCGGGGATTTGAATGCATACCGTTTGAGATGTCATAACCGTCCCTCCCTAGACTGCCAAGGCCTTCGCTGCCTCGTCAAACAGCGATATATTTTTTGAACTTAGACCCGAAATCTCGAATATTTTTCGTACTTGAGGACGATTGCATACGACATTTAAATGCCCATCTGACTTTGACAGCGTTCGGGCCGCGTGCGCAATGGTTCCCAACCCAGTGGAGTCAATATAATGCACATTTTCCAGATCCAAAACCACTTTCGGGGAACCCGATGCGACGATTTCGGTCAACACTTTGTGAAGTTTCGGGCAAGTATAAACATCAATTTCCCCGGAAACTTTAACGAATGGCACATCGCCAGCATTCTCGACATTTATGGAAAACTCAATGACCATGGGTATTATTTGCCTCCGCCTGGAATTAAATATTAATGAAGTAAGGAGAAAGTATAGCCGACGTACGATGGAGTAATCAAACGGTAGGCTTCTTAACGGGTAAGAGACATGTTATAACAACAACGGACTTCACAAGTTCCACCTTTTAAGTCAATACGGAGACCGAAAATTTTTCGCTGAATAGAGGATACAATGATAGTAAACAAGGATCGCAAGCTGTATAAGATTGGCCAACTTACTCGGATGTTGGGAATTACCTCCCGAACGTTGCGATACTACGATCAAACCGGTGTACTGCCTCACGTCAAACGCAGTACCGGCGGCATGCGATTATTCGATGACGAAGACCTCGACATTATTCGCCGAGTCCGAAAAATTCAGGCCGAAGGATCCATGTCATTGGAGCAAATTAGGCAGCTATTGTACGGAGACCCAGTATCGGCATCGACAGCAATCGTCGTTACCGATGGATTGAGCATCAAGGCGCGGACGGAGTCGCTCCCCGTCCGAGTCATTCCAATCCACTACAGCATCGATGGGCAACCGTTCAACGGCAAAATCGAAGCGCTATGGGCAACGGCCAGGCAGGCGAATAAAGTGCCTAAAATGGAGGGTCCAACCGCCGCCGAAATTGAGAGTATTTACCGAGAATGTATTGATTCAGGATATACTCAAATCTATTCGATTCATTCATCTGGGGCATTTTGTGATGTGGCCGCAAACGCTAAGTTAGCCGCTGAAAAGGTGAAATCTAACCAAATCAACATTTCAGTTCATGATTCCAGGTCAGTCGGCACAGGGTTAGGTGGGTTAGTGTTTCAGGTGGCCCAGGCGATTCTATCCCAGGAACCGTTTGCTCAAGTTGAAAGCCTCATCACCAAACATATTCCAATGGCGAATTATGTGGGCATGTCAACATCAGTGGCCGATTTAGCCATCGGCCTCATGGGCGACAGTGATTCGACGATTAAACAGCGCCAGCTTTTGGATCAATTATTGGCATTTTGCCCGATTTACGTTGTGGACGCTATCACCGGTGCGATCCAAATCAACCACGCATTGAAGTCATCCAGCGACGGGATCGAGCGAATGGCGGATTACGTCGTTCGTGAAATTGAGTTCCGAGGAAAGTACGCCAATCAAATTGCAATATCTCACGCTGGAATGGCCATTGAAGCCGACCAACTAAAGGCACTGATCTACCGTCATATCACCGATATTCCAATCAATATATATGATCAACCTGCCCCGTTATCACCATTTTTTGGGGAACGATCCTTGGGAGCATCCGTTGCCTAAACACACCGGCAAAATAAACTCCTCGACAATCGAAGCACAGGTCTTGGCCCAAGTCTCGTCAAATGCGCGGATTCCGTCCATCGATATCGCCGATCAACTCGGAATAACGGTCGATGAGGTGGAGACTATTCTGCGCAAGTTAGAGGAAAACGGAGTGATCATCCAGTACACAACGGTTGTCGACGAAAAAAAGATGCCTGAACGATCAAGTAAAATCAAGGCACTGATTGAAGTGAGCGTGCGGCCCGAAAAACGCACTGGATTCGAATCGATTGCTAAGAAAATTTCACAATTTAGCAATGTTGTCGATCACTACCTAATGTCCGGCGGATATGATTTCTTGGTGATTGTCGAAGGAAATTCGCTTGAGGAGATTTCGTCCTTTGTGTCAGACAAATTGGCATCAATTGATAATGTTCGTAGCACCGCCACGCGCTTTATTATGAAACGGTACAAAGAAAAGGGAACGATTATTGGCAGAAAGTCGACAGAAGAACGACTGGCTGTTTCACCATAGTCGCAAAATATCAGGCATGAAATCACATTTCTCGACCATCCTAGACGACATCCCCCCTTCTGGCATTCGAAAATTTTTTGATCTCGTCATCGGCGCTAAAGATGTCATTTCACTGGGAGTTGGTGAGCCTGACTTCAAAACTCCGTGGTCAATCCGTGAGGACGCCATTTACTCATTAGAGCAAGGTAAAACGTCCTATACCTCAAATAATGGGCTTCTCGAATGTCGCGAAGCAATCGCTACATATCTAGCGGATCGATTCAATGCATTTTACAACGCCTCCGATGAAATATTGCTCACCTTTGGGGTATCAGAGGCTGTTGATGTTGTTCTAAGAAGTATCATCAATCCGGGAGACGAGGTCATTATCCCCGAACCTAGTTACGTGTGTTACACCCCATTGGTCCAATTGGCCGGGGGGAAAGCGGTGACAGTGGATACCTCCCCAACGGAATTTATACCAGATCCAATGGCCATTGAAGCCGCCATTACACCCCACACAAAAGCGCTCATCTTATGCAGCCCAAGCAATCCAACCGGACGGACGATCCCCAAAGATACACTAGTGGCACTGGGTGAATTAGCCGTTAAATACGATTTTTGGATTATTGCAGACGAAGTCTATGCCGAGCTGACCTACGATCACTCATTTCAGTCAGTGGCATCCCTTCCGGGTATGAAGCCATCGACCATTCTGCTGAATGGCTTTTCTAAGGCATTTGCGATGACGGGCTGGCGATTAGGGTATGTGTGTGCTCCCCCGGCACTCATTGCACGCGCAACAAAAATTCACCAGTACTCGGCGTTATGTGCCCCAATCACCTCACAGTATGCCGCAATTGAAGCGCTTAAAACCTGTCAAAAAGACGTCGCCGACATGCGGGAATCGTACCGCACTCGCCGAAATCTATTTGTGAAACGACTGAACGATATTGGGTTGCCCACGCCTTTACCGGAAGGAGCATTTTACTGTTTCCCAGATATCCGTCCGACAGGCCTAACTTCAGAGGAATTTGCGATCCAACTTTTACACTCCCACCGAGTAGCCGTGGTTCCCGGCAATGTGTTTGGACGTGGTGGCGAAGGCCATATTCGATGCTGTTATGCCACGAGCTTATCAGAACTTAAAGAGGCATTAACTCGGATACAATCGTTTATTAAGTCACTGCGAGCATGAACTGGATCGACATTACGTTGATAGGGATCGTCGGATACAACGCGTTAATTGGCTTTAAACGCGGTTTAATCCGATTGATTATGGATATGGTGGCGTTTTTTCTATCAATCTGGATATCGAGTCATTACGGGCCAATCCTAGCCCAATGGCTCGAGGAATCAATGAAACAAACGCCGCCGACGTCAACGATAATTGGATACATCGGTGTGTGGTTGGCCCTATTTGGGGTATTGTCGCTAATTGGAATGGGGTTAAGTCGTATGCTGCCAGTCATCGGCCTGGGCATCGCCGATCGACTTGGGGGGATTATTTTTGGGACGGTCAAGGGCCTCCTGTTTTGTGTGCCAATTATTATGCCCATTCAATTTTTCAAGCCTGAGATGTTAACTCAATCCATTATGGCTCCCCCACTTGCCCCATTAGTGTCGTCAGTTGGGGCGCACATGTTTTCGACATCACACGACCATTAGTCATCATCGAAATACGGTCCGGAAGTCAGGGGTTGAGGGTTGCAGCGATCTCGGACCTGCGTCAGCAGGTCCTACATCCCCTATTCATTGAAGTGCCGCGATCATAAGTGGAACAACGGTATCAATCGCAATCCTACCCGATTTAAACCCAATATCAATGTCGGACAACGCCAGCAGCTTCCGACCCAAGCCATCGACCGTATGACACCGCTTAAGCTCAGGAAACCCTTTTTGGATTGTATATGGATGCCGCTCCAATAGACTGCCGATATCAGCAAATGACCGGCCATCGCTCATGAGCAAGAGGGTCATCCAATGCGCGTGCAATGTACTAACAACCAGGCCCATTAACTTGACAGGCTCATCGTTATTTTTTTCCAAAGCGTCTAATTCTTCGGCAATCACAGCCAAGTCATTGCGTCTTAATGCTTCGGTCAAGCGAAATATAGACCCAACCTTGCGCCCCATCACCGCCTCTAACTCGGTGAGTCCGACTTGCGATTTTCCGACACCGTATACGGACAGAGTGTCGAGTACTTGCGCTATTTTTCCAGTGTCCGTGCCCACTGCCGCAATTAAGGTGTCGATAACGTCGTCAGAAATCGGCACACCCAACGATCGTGCCTGAGATTCCGTCCACTCCTTAATCTTCGCCCATTCCCATTCCTTGAACGTACTAAATTCATGGACTTTGGCATTTTTTTTGAGGATTTGTGCCAATTTCGTCCGCCCATCGACGGATTTAGTTGATACAACAACCAGCGAATGCTCATTCGGAAGATTTCGACAAATAGTATCAATACATTTGAGAGATTCTGGAGCGCCAGGCTGAGTAAGAAATTGGGGATCTTTCGCCACGATAAGCTTAGTTCCCCCAAGTAATGACATTCCCAATACGCTTTGAATCAATTGCTCATGAGAGGCGCCATCGGGCAATCGATCAACGAATTCATAGTCGGACTGATGGGTCAATTGCTTCAGTTCATTATTGAGCCGGAACATATCATCGCCGGTCAGCCAATGGAGTATCCCCATGCGATGACTAACTCAAATTGTCAGGGACCATTGACGTAGCCACGATCACCCTCTCCCTACACCAACCGATAAAAGCGACGTTTTCCAATGCGAATAATTTGACCACCCGGTACCGGAATCGTGGCAAACATATCACGGACAGGAATATCATCGATCGATATCGCCGACTGCTGAACTAGGCGATAAAATTCCTTCTTGGATGGGACTGCGCCACACCCTACTAGGAGATCCGACAACCGATCCCCGAGGGTACCAGGTAATTCAGGAATATCACTCGGGACATCCCCCTTTGAAAATACTCGATTGAATTCGTCGTTCGCAGCCACAGCCTCTGACTCAGAATGGAATTGAGCCACAACCTCACGCGCCATCGATTCTTTGAGTAACTTCGGATGGGCTGTACCGTCATTCAGGTGATTCGCAATTTGAAAAATATCATGATCATCACGATCAGTAAGCAACGAAACATATCTCACGATTAGGGAATCCGGAATGGACATCAACTTCCCAAACATGTCGCGTGGAGAATCCAAAATCGCCACATGGTTACCTAAAGACTTGCTCATTTTCTGGACCCCATCGAGACCTTCAAGTATTGGTGTCATCAATATTTTTTGTGGGGCCTGATGGGTATCTCGTTGCAAGTGCCGCCCCATAAGCAAGTTAAATTTTTGATCGGTCCCTCCGATTTCCACGTCGGACCCCAACACTACGGAATCATAGCCCTGAAGCAGGG
>Ga0214923_10003427_pt1 | contig 19887 bp, 10 predicted proteins | sample LL1510_MetaG_FD_177993 | JGI IMG/M metagenome (GOLD analysis project Ga0214923, IMG submission 177993) | Freshwater microbial communities from Lake Lanier, Atlanta, Georgia, United States - LL-1510 | ecosystem: Environmental > Aquatic > Freshwater > Lake | place: USA: Georgia | collected...
TATTCTAATAATATACGTAGTGTGAAATGTAACTACAACATACATTATAGCAATATTTATGATTTACCCTAACATTGTTTTACAACAAACATAATTTTCTTCATTTATTAAATATTTCATTATTAACATCTTGTAAAAATAATAAAATATTTAGTTACATACAAAAATATAAGGCACCTTCAAATCGAAAAATATATTTGTATCAAATTGTATTGAAAACAAAAAATTTCAATATTTCTGAAAATTAATAATATCTACGTCTTGATATACGTCTGCGACGATTGCCTCCTTTTTGCATTTCTATTACTCCTTCTTTAAAATTGAACTCACCATCTTCATCCTTCTTTATTAAACTATCTACAAATTCTTTATATTCATCATAATACCTACAACAATAACATAATATGTCATACTGATCATAATCTTCATCTAAATAATAATCAGTCGAAGCCTTTTTAAGAGCATATATGGTTTGGTCAGCCCAATCATTATCAGGTTCATCAACATCTAAGGTCCAACCCATTTTTTCCATATAAGACAACATTTTATAAAAATATTTTGCTAAAACTTGTTCTTTTCCATTTGCTGGTTCTTCTTCTGTTGAAATTTCCTTCAGACTAGACATTTCTTTATACAATTGTTTAGGATCATCCTGTATACTTTCCATTATTTTTACTCTTTTATCCCAATCAGCATTATATACACATCTTACTAAAAATGCCCAATCACCCGTTAATGAACTATTATCAGTTGAGTCCCATTTTTTAAACCTTAGTTTGTTTTGTGAAATTTTAAAAATTTCAGATACATCTTCTAAAAATATATCCTTAACTTCGTCATTATCTAAATTATCAATATTTTTAATATTTAGAGCAACTGAATTTACTCTTTTCATAAATATATCTTGATCAACAACTTCATCATCATCACCTCCTCTGAGATTTTTTTTCCGACTTGTTCTTTTTAGTGATTTTCTATTATAAACCATTTATTATATTAATATATAAATATTTTAATTTAAATTATATCTATAATTTTGTTTTTTCTAAAATAAACCGCAATCGTTCGTTTAAAAAATAGATTAACTTACCTACAAAATAAATCAACTAAACAAGTCTGAAAAATGTATAAAGTTTTGACAACCTTAAAAATATAAGTGTTAACATATTAAAAAAATAAAACTTGTTAACCCATAGGATGATAGTCTATAAATTATATTACACGCCATGAATTATGATAGCCTCACTATCGGCTATTTGCTCTTGTATCAGGAAACTTTTTACTTCAGATGGAAAATTACCATTAAGAACAATGAGTTCAATAATTTTTTCTGAATGTAGTTCCTTTATTTTAGCAATGTGTCCACCACAGGCAAAAATCACTTGTAATTTTTTAAGTATTTTATCTAGGTTGTATTTATTTGAAATACCCTCAATTTGAGTGATTTTGCTTCTGCCTTTACCGGATTTAAGACTAATAATAATTTTTTGAGTTAACACTGTTGCGATAGTTTCATCTTCGGCAAAGTCTGTTTTTGTATGTTCAATGTCAGAAAAACTTAGCATTTTATTTGTTTTTAACTCTGTGTTTGATAAATTATTTATTTTTGTTATTTATATATTCATATGTAGTAATTCTTTATATAAATATGTAGTTATTTATGTATCTTTTTTATACAAATAATATAATAATATAAAATACAATATTAAAACTTTGTCATTTAGTATAAAATTTCTTATTTTAATTAGACATTGATACAAATTGTCATGTCCTCTAATCCATTTACAAAAATCTTTCGGTATTTGAAATATTTGTGAATATAACGATCTATTTTGATGAATAGGGAGATTTGTATTTTCCATAAATAGTATTTATATTAAATTTAATGCTTTAATATAAAATCAATTTTTTATTATTTGCCTCTATCTTTTAATGTTTTAAGAGTTTCTTCCATTTTATTAATTTGTTCAATATGTTCTTTACCAACAACTTGTATAGTTGTCAATATTAAAAATAAACTATCAAGTTCAATAAATAATTCAATTAATAATTTTTTAGTTTTAATAACTTGACTATCAAGGTCTTTATCATAAATCATTCTATCTCGATATATTTTATTGCGTATTTCAACGCCATCTACCATTTTAGGTTCAACGCGTTCTTCAATAAGTAATTCAAGTATAGCAACAAATTGTCCAATTTTACTATATATATTATTTTCTAATTTGTTCATAATTTCAAACCATTTTTTATTTTCTTTTTTTAATTCTTCAGTAGGTATTACATATATTTTTTCAGCTTCTGCTCGAGTAGATAACCATTTTCCTCCATTCCTAGTACATTCATCTGGATTACTAATTTCAATAAGTGCTAAATTATTGATTAAGTTATTTTCATCAATTTTAGCTCCAGTTGCTTTTACTTTTTTAATAGTTTCAGTTCTTATTTTTAGAATATCCTCATCTAAAAGTATTAAGGTAGGATTATTTTCTATTTTAAATGGTAAAGTTGGTTCAACTGGTAATTTAAATTTTTTATCTGAAGCTGTAAGAGATTTTCCATCACCGCCATAACATAACCCACCATTTTTAATACGTTCCATTTTCAAATGAGCTAATCTAACCGATAAAATAATGGTTCCAACAAGATTTACTTTTTTTATATAATATTCAGCTAATTTATCACATATTTTATTAATATCAGTAAGATTATCTTCACTATATCCTAATATAATTTCTTTTGATTTTTCTTTTAATAATTCATTACTATATTTTTTTAATATATCATTTGTAACCACAATTTTCAAATTACTACAATATTGACCTTGTATTGTTTTTTCAATATTTTCAGCTGATAAAACTTGTTTATACATTTCTTCTAAGTCATTTTTAATCGTATTTAATTTCTCATTAGCTAATTTACCGCCACTATTACCCATAAGTATATTTTAGTTATACAAAATAATCTAACACGATTTTATAAAGTACGAAAAATACATTTCATAAATATTTAATTTTGAAACGTAAGTTTATTAATTTAATCTACTTCATCTACACTTGGACCCTTTTCTGATGCTGGACCGCCCGCAGAACCATATACTTTTTGAATAATAGGAAAATAAACTTGTTCTAATTCTTTTTGTTTAGCATCATATTCATCCTTAGTATGGTCACCACTTTCAATCCATTCTATATTTGTCTTAACTAATTCTTCTAATATGGACCGGTCTTCATCACTGAATTTATCTTTCATCTCACCATTAAGTGTATTCTTAATTTGATATACATAATTTTCAAAACTATTTCTAGCTTCTATTTTTGATTTTTGACGTTCATCTTCTTCCTTAAATTGTTCAGCCTCTTTCACCATACGATCAATATCATCTTGAGACAAACGTGACTTATCATTTGTAATTGTAATTTTATTGGTTTTACCACTGGTTTCTTCACGAGCACTTACATTTAATATACCATTCGCATCAATATTTAAATCTACACTAATTTTAGGCACACCACGCGGAGCTGGCGGAAATCCACTCAAATCAAATTGACCCATTAAATTATTATCTTTTGTAAATTTTCGCTCACCTTCAAAAATACGAATAGTACATCCGGGTTGGTTATCCGCATATGTTGAAAATGTTTCTGATTTTTTAACAGGAATAGTTGTTCCGCGTGGAACAATTACGGTAGAAACACCACCCGCAGTTTCAATTGATAATGATAAAGGCGTAACATCAAGCAACAAAATATCCCGAGTAGTTTCACTATTATCACCAATAAGAATAGCTGCTTGGATAGCCGCTCCATAAGCTACTGCTTCATCCGGATTAACTGACTTATTTAATTCTTTTCCACCAAAATACTCAGTAAGTAATTGCTGTATCTTAGGAATACGAGTAGAACCCCCTACTAAAACTACTTCATCTACTTGATTTTTAGAAATTTTAGCATCAGATAATACTTGATTTACTGGGTCAATTGCTCTCTGAAATATATCCATACATATACTCTCAAACTTAGCACGAGTAATTTGTATATTAAAATCAATACCATCAATAAGCGCATCTACTTCAATTGAAGCAGAAGTAGAACTTGATAAGGTTTTTTTAGCACGCTCACATGCCGTCAATAAACGTCTAAGACTTTTGGTATTGTCAGAAAGATCCTTTTTATTTTTCTTTTTAAACTCGTCGCAACAATACTGTAAAAGTCTATTATCTAAATCAGTGCCGCCTAAATGAACATCGCCACCCGTCGCTAAACATTCAATTACACCATCTGTGCTAATTTCCAACAATGATACATCATGTGTTCCACCACCCATATCAAAAACTAATACATGCTGATCCTTATCCTTTTTCTTATCCAAATGATAAGCAATAGAAGCCGCAGTTGGTTCATTAATAATACGCAAACAATTCATTCCAGCTATTTGACAAGCTGTTTTGGTAGCTTGACGACACTCATTATTCATATACGCTGGCACAGTGACTACAGCATCTGTCACCTTTTTTCCCAAATATGCTTCAGCGGTTTCTTTCATATATGTTAATATCATTGCTGAAATAGCTTCCGGATAAAACTGTTTCTTCTCATTATTATATTCAACCTCAATAATTGGCTTACTACGACCATCATCTTTTACAGTGAATGGAAATCTGGCTACATCATTTTGTAGTGCTTTATCATCCCACATACGTCCAATAATACGTTTTACATCATAAAGGGTATTCGTAGGATTACTATTTGCTGAAGCTTTAGCACTATCACCAATAATACGCTCATTTGATGTTGGACTAAAACTTACCATTGATGGAGTAATCCGATTTCCCTGCTCATTCGGAATAATCTCAACTTTACCGTTTTGAAATACACCCACACAACTCATACATGTTCCTAAATCGATACCTATTGCTACTTTTGACTCTGATGACATTATTTATGTATCTATATGTTATTAAAAATATTGTTAAATCTTTAAGTATTTATAAATAAATTTTTATATGTTTTTGCTATTTCTTTATTATCAAGACCATCATTATCAATTGGATTACCGCCTATTTTTTGATTTTCACTTTCCATATCTTCAACTTCATCATCATAACATTTTTTAACTACACTTATTGGACTTTTTAAACCAAGACTAGTAAATTCATCATGATATTTTTGACATAAATCATAAATTTTTTTATATTCAGGTAGATGGAAATATTGTTTTACCCTAAGACGAACCAGTTTTTTTTCATCCCATTTATAAATATTTTCAGTTCGGTCATCCATAAAAATAACATTGTTAATTTTATCCGGTTCAAGTCCTAATCTTGATACGATAACATCAACACTTTTTTGAGTAGCACCATCTTTAGACATTCTTGGAGGATTTTCATCACTACGTCCACTATGGTCCAGATTGTATAGTAATATATCTGGCCGATACGATTTCGAATATTCATCAAAAATTTTACGCAACATTCTTACCCAATTAACATAGGGCGTTTCGCTTCGGTCATCATTCCTAGCAGCACTAGTATACATAATAACATATTTAATCTTTTTTTCATGTTTTAAGTCTTTAATCATGTTAAATAACTCACTTAAATTTGGACGACCAAACCCTATATTTAGTAAATCTATTGCGAATTTTATAAATAATTTTTCAGATAAAATACGATTTTTATCCGTTTTCTCAATTTTATGAGTTAAAAAATGATTACCTAATAATTCGCCATACATATTACTAATAAATCCAAAATAACCTAAGCATTCATCATTATCTAAAATAAGTAGATTCATATCATATAATATAGATAAAGAAATTCATTTCTTTCAAAAAAGATAAAACTATATAAAAAATTAATAATAAATTAATTATACTATAAAATAATAAAATGGACAACCCTACTCATATCATTGCCCCTACTGAAATTAATATAAATAATGTTTTAAGTAACATAAATAAATGTGTAATTATAAATGGATGGGTGCATCGCATTCGACGTCAAGGAAAAAAAATGATTTTTTTAATTTTAAGAGATGGTAGTGGATTTGTTCAGGTAGGTGTTTTTGGTGAATTAGCTAAAAAATACAATGAACCTCAGTCTCTCTGCACTGAATGTTATGTTTGTGTCCGTGGAACAATTAAAGAAGATAGTAGAGCACCATATAGTGGTGTAGAAGTTCAAGCGGAAGAGCTGGTTGTTTTAGGTAATAGTAATACTGATTTTGATACGAGTGTTCAAGCGGAAGCAGGTAATCAAATTGCCTTAGACCTTAGACATCTATTTATTCGTGGTGAAAATACTAGTGCTATACTTAAAATACGCGCATTCATACTTAAAACAATAAGAAGATTTTATGATGATAATGGATTTTTTGAAATTACTCCGCCTAGTATAGTTAACAACTCATGTGAAGGAGGTTCAACACTTTTTAAACTGAATTATTTTGGAGAAGATGCCTTTCTAACACAGTCTAGTCAATTATATCTAGAAAGTGCCGTGCCAGCACTTGGTAAAGTATTTTGTATTCATCCTAGTTTTCGTGCTGAAAAATCTAAAACTAAGCGGCATCTGGCGGAATATACACATATTGAAATGGAATCACATAATCTATCTCTTTCAAAACTTACAGAACATTTACGTAGTTTATTCCACTATTTATTTACTGAAATTGATAAAAATGTAGATACAATATCATTCATTAAACAACTTAATCCAAATTATAAAGGCTTATATTATGATGATTTTATGATATTACCTTATTATGAGGCAATTGAATTATGTGGTCAATTGAATATTGTCTTTCAAGAAGATGATGGTACATATCGTCCCTATGTATATGGAGATGATCTAACTGACAAAGTAGAAAGACGTCTATGTGAATATTTAGGAAAACCGGTATTTATTACGCAATTTCCAGCACATATGAAGGCTTTTTATATGGACCCATGTGAAACACCCCGAGGTTTAGAAACAAATAGTACTGATTTGCTTTTTCCTGGAGTGGGTGAAGTAGTAGGCGGTTCAATGCGTAATAGTAATTATCAATTGTTATTAGAAAAAGCGAAAGAAGAAGGTGGGTCACTTGACTGGTATCTTGACTTACGTAAATATGGACCAGGTCAAACGGGAGGATATGGTATTGGATTAGAACGTATTCTTCTATATATCTTAGGAGGTGACATAAGTGATTATAGTGTTAAAGATTGTTGTCTATTTCCACGTTATATGGGGCGGGTTAGTCCATAATATTTTTTAATCCTTACAGTGTCAAACATAAAGGGTAAATGAATATTTTTAATAATAAATTTGATATTATTTATATAAAAATAATAAATAACATTAATTATGACAGATATTGAAGATTTATTTAGTGCTAATGATGAAACTAAAAATAATGCTATATGTAAACTAATTATAAAAGATCTGATTGTTTCAGATCCAAAATATTATGCTAATCATGAAATATTACAAAAAACACTAGTAAAATTAAGTCGTAAATACAAATTATTACCCAGTAAACGTAATTTAAGTGTTATTTATAGAGAGATGAATAAGAAAGACCCTATAAAATATCCTATATTAGAAAAACTACGCACAATTCTAATTACTCGTGCTGTTAGAAGTGATAGTGGAATTTTAAATATAAGTGTAAGTATGCCACCTGATAAATTTAGTTGCCGTTATAATTGCCATTTTTGTCCGAATGAACCTGGTATGCCACGCAGTTATCTCAGTAATGAAGATGTATTTTTACGTGCCAGTAAAGTAAACTTTGATGCGGTTGCTCAAGTAAAAAGTAGGTTGGAAGCACTTGAGGAAAACGGTCATCCTATTGACAAATTAGAATTTCGTATTTTAGGTGGAACATTCAGCTGTTACACACATGATATTGCCGATAATTTTATTCGTGATCTATATTATGCGGCTAACACATATTTTGATACAGAACCACGTGACCGTTTATTACTTATAGAAGAGCAACTTAAAAATGAACATGCTAAGGTTCATGTAGTTGGTATAGGTATTGAAACTCGTCCAGACGAGATTAATGAAAATGAAATTATTCGATTTAGAAATTATGGAATTACTCGAGTTGAAATTGGTGTTCAACACACCGATGATAATATATTAAAAGGTGTAAATCGAGGTCATGGTTTGAAGCAATCAATACGTGCTATTAAACTTTTAAAAAATTATGGATTTAAAGTAGAAATTCACATTATGACAGATTTACCGGGTTCTAGTCCAGAGATTGATATGGATTGTTATAGACAAGTATTACGCGACAATAGTGACCTAATCCCCGATTATATGAAAGATTATCCATGTTTAGATGTTAGTTTTACAGAAATAACAAAATGGCGTGAAGAGGGGAAATGGGTACCTTATTCCGACAAAAATAATGCAGAGGATTTAAAACGTGTGTTAATTTATCGACAATTAATTACACCTCCATGGGTTCGAGTTAATCGAATACAACGTGATTTTAGACTATCAAATAATGATGGTAATCTTGGATACACGAGTGATACTATTAAACCAAATCTAGCTGAAATAGTAAAACATGAGGCAGAAAATGAAGGTATATATTGTCAATGTATTCGTTGTAGAGAAGTTAGAACAGAGGAATTTAATCCAGCTGATATAAAATATATTACTCATAGTTTTATAGCAAGTGGCGGCTTAGAGTATTTTATATCTGCTGAAATAGTAAGAGAAAAACGTAATTTATTATTGGGATTTATTCGTTTACGTTTTAGTAGTTCCTTGCGATTTAGTATTATTGATGAAATTAAAGGAGAAACCGCTATGATTAGAGAATTACATGTTTATGGCAGGGTTAAAGAAGTTGGTAGTCGAGGCCGTAGTCAAGGCGCGCAACATTTAGGTATTGGTAAAAAATTAATATCTATAGCAGAGAGACTTGCTATAGAAAATAGTTTTAAAAAAATGGCAATTATTTCAGGAGTTGGCGTAAGAGATTATTATAGAAAATATGGATATGAAAAAATTGGAAGTTATATGATAAAATCGTTACAATATCCTAATCATAATATTGATTATGCCCTATTGGCGGGTCTTTGTTTGATGGTTGTTTCTATATTGATAGCTTTTTTTGGTTATTAAGCAACTAATCTAAATTTTCAAACTATCATACATTTCTTCATAAACTAGATCAAAATTTACACGTTGAACTTTTACATATTCTTCAATTGTTAAATCTATTCCATATGTGCTATCTAAATTATTAAAATATATATTATCAATTCTATACTTGCTAAGATGTGCTTGCTTATCACATAAATCAGTGAATTCAAGCACGGGTGCCTCTCCTTCTCTTGAAATAGACGTAATCTCTTCTTCTCTATATGTTTCTACAAAAAAACGCAATAAAGGCATTTTACTAAAAAATATCTGAAAATAATTATCATCAATATTTAAATTACGATAAATACTATAAAATGCCTTACCTGTTTGTTCATTAAGATTAGTAAATACTTGCTCTCTAATTTTATCTGTTATTCTGTTCAAATTGTTTTGTTTAATTGGATTTATATAATTTTGTATATTCAAAATATCTATAATTCTATAATCAATATCTAATTTAAAAGGATTTGTTGTATTTAATTTATTATATAGATGTTGATTAAGTAATATTCCATCAAAATTATATATAGGTAATTTAGTTATGTAGTAGTCCAAAGCAACACAAGATACTTCAATTAAAATTTTATCTACAAATTCAATAAATAGCAAAGGTGTCGTTTTAATAAATTTAAATTTACTAAATTTAAAAAGATTTAAACTTATATATATTTTTTTTGTATTTATTAATGCGTCATATTCATTATCAAAAAATGGAAATGAATTATTATTAAAACATTTAGAACACTTTAAATCAACAATTACATCATAGTTTTCTTTAGGAAATTTATCTAGACTTGGAAATTGAATTTCACTAACAATATTTCGCTCAATCGTTCGTTCAATGCTAATATCTACTTCTTGTTGTTTCTGGTGTGAGTGATTTCCAGTTATTAATTGTATAAGTTGTTCTGTATTACTACTTATAATTGATGTATATAAGTCTTTAATAAAAATATACAATGGATTTTTATGCGTTGGTTCTATAATATCATTTAAATTATTAATATTTTCTTTTACAAAATTTACACAACGTTCTATATTTAATGGTTCAACTAACATAAATTCTTGTAATAAATTGCTTTCTAAATAATTTTTAGATATTTTACGTGTCATCGCTTTCAATAATTGAAATTTAATACCTAATTCTTGATTATTTTGAAAAGTTCTTTCATTTGTTTCAATTATTCTATAAATATCTTTATTCGTAAAAGGAGTTGCTAATTGTTCATTATCTCCATGAATATATATAACTTTCATATAAGTTCCATGATTTAATTTTCTAAAACGAAATATACCTTGAGCAAAATGTGTCCATCTTGTTTTGTTATTTATTATTATCGCAACATAACCATCATTCGGCTGTAACATATCGGTTCCTATTGTATGACATTGGTCATAATAATAAAAATTATCCTTGTGAAAAGGTGTATATTTCTTATCCAAACTATCTGTTTTTGAATATTCCATTCCTTGATGATTATCATTTAAATATATAATACGTTTTGTAGGTATTTGTATTATTTTTGATAAATATTCGGCTATATTTCTATTTTTGTAATCTAAAAATAATCCAGCCAAATCAACAATACCACGATTAAAACCATTACGTATAATAAATGATATTTGTTCATCTACACGATTTATTTCATTTATATTTATAGTTAAAACTTCATTTTTATTAAAATCAGTAGGACTTCCATACGCCTCTAGAGCTAATCTTACTTCAATCTTTTCATCAAAATCTTCGAATTTATTTCTAAATACAAATTTATCATATTCAAAGTATTGATTTAAATTTAAATATACTGTTCCAGTATATCCTACTTGCCATTGATCATATACATTGTATATTATATCTTGAAAAGAAACATTGTATTGTTCTATCGCATAGAATAATTTACTTTGATTAACCACATATAAAAATTTTTTTAATATTCTTGGATATAACGGTGAATATGAAATATCTGAATATATAGTATTAAATGTTTCTTGAACTTTTGTAATAGATAAATTGTCATATGTAGATATATGTAAAATCCAATCCTTATAAAAAAATTCAGGCAAAATATCAATCATTTTTCTATAATTTTTATTTACAAGATAATAATCATATGTTTCATTTAATTTGATTTCGTTAGTAATATAGTATTTGAAAGTTAATATCATAGTTAATATTATACTTGAAAAATTAGAATAATATAAGGGTGTATCTTTTCTTGAGAAAGGAATGCATAATCTAATATCTTTATCAAACACAATTTCTGTTTTATCAAATAGATGAGCAAATCCATAATCTTTATTATATTTAAGTTTCATAGCATTTAAAAATTCTTTTTCTAATATATCATCAAATAAACTATAATTTGTAATTTCTTTAATATCTGTTCTAATAAAAGGCACAATATTATTGATTTTATAATATACAAAGTCAAACACATAATTAAATAATGATTCTGATATTTCATGTTGTTTTTTAACTAAATTAAACATTGATTGAAGATAGTCGTGATGTAAATCAAATTCATCAATTATATTAATATAATTGGAAATATTATATTTTGATACAATAGAGTTTATATGGTTATCCGTTTCATTTAACCACAGATTTTTATATTCATAGTCTGTCCGAACTTCATAATTTAAATTAAAAATAGTATATAACATTGATAAATATTCTATTGTGCTTTTTTTAAGATGTTCTGTGGTAATAATATTTGCCGTTTTACCCATTTTAATATTACTTGACAGAGCTAAAAGAGGAGTTAAAACTGATGTTTTTCCTTTACCCATCATAAATTGATGCAAAGTTAAATCATCTTTCTTTGTTATCATATCATCTAATATTAACTTGTATTTTTCAAATTGAGGTTTTTTATAAAAATATGTGCATTGTAGTAAAAACAATATTTCATATAAGAAAAATGGTTTATCCGTTAGAATTTTTAATTTATCAATAGTAAAAATCATATTATCTATTACATTAAGAATATTTTGAATATCCCAACAAGTCGTTTCTCCAACATGTATTGATTTTAATTGAAGTATCATTGTATTAATAATCATAACTTTAATACTAAATGATAAATTTTTCATAATAAGATGAAACATATTAAAATCATGATGTATTACTAAAGTGTCAAGGATTTTCTGAAATAATTCAATAAATTCATCTCTTTTATGTAAAAATTCATCTGTTAACTGAAATGTAACGCAAAGTCTATTTTGTTCTAAAAAACTTTCAATGACTTTATCTTTTTGAGCATCTTTTGTTAATTCTTCCTGAAAAACCACTGTAAATGTTTTTTCTAATTGCTTATCACATTGCAAGTTCATTGTTAATAAACCAGCTATTTCTTTAAGAATATTATTTATTTGATTTGTTTCCGTATCATCTATTATTACTGGCATATTTAATTGATCTTTTGTAAATTGAAGTCGTCTTTTAGTAGGATAAAAATCAAATATAGATAAATATTTAACTGGTTCAAATTGATTAAATTTCGGAAATACCAACGATTTCATTATCTCAAAATTTATAATATTAAATTCAGATATTTTAATATTTTCAATATAATTATCATTAATCCAAAAATTAATATATTTAATACGGTTCGATTTAAACCAATTCGCATTTGTCAATATTATATCAATAAATACTTCATTTTGATTATTTTTATAACATAAGTATGGGGTTGTTTCAGATAATAAAGCTCTAAATGGTAAACTTATATTAAAATCAAGTTTATATTTATCTCCGTTTTTATGATAAAAACACCTATTAATATCTAAGTTATTTTCAAAAAAATTCAATTCAATTATAGTTTTATTTTTTTTTATACATAGAAACATGTTAAATTTTTCATTTGTTCCTTTTAATTTTTTTATTTTAAATGTATCAAATTGTGGTTTTATTGTTTCATATTTATTTACATAAGGTCGTATATAATAGAACTGGCTTGGAGTATTAACATAACTATGTTCTTGCCATTCATAGGGTATACGATGTGGTTTAGAGTTGTATGCTATACAAGCTGGGTCTATTTGTTCAATTGGAAATAAAATAATAAATTCATAATGATTTTGACTATTACAACCAAATCGTGATAATATTTTAGATATTGGTGAAAAACATTCTGGTTTTACAACACAATATTCTTTAGAATTTGTTTGAAACGTATTTATATTTACAAAATTTATATGATAATCCATCATCCATTTTGAATGAGTAAATATATCATTATCAAAATGTAATAAATCATCTCGGCCATTCAATAAATGACGTATATTTCGATACATTTCTGATGGCGATATAAAACCTTTTATAATAATAGTATCGCGGTCCATTACATTTAAATATGTAAAAAATATATTATTCATACATTGTTCTAAATCATTTATAATTAAATATTTTTTATTTGATAGAATAAAAATCAAATATGAATCCTCAATATCAGTATTTGCTTTTTTTTGTATAAAATCAACTAAGTCCTGTTCAAAATTTTCATTGTCATATTTAATATTAATATTTTGAATAATTAACTGTTTAATCAAATCAATAATATTTTTCTGTTGGGTCGAATATTTATCTTTTAAAACTGGATGAATTTCATTATTCATAGCTAGATAATTAATTCTAAAAAATAAAGATGTTAATCTGGATAAAGTTTTATCTATTATTGATTCATTTTTAAAATTATTTATTGTAAATATACTTGAATCATAAATCACATTTTCATAGAATAAATATGTATCAACTTGTTTTTCTATAAAAATAAAACCGCAATAATCAAAGTGTAATAAATCATTTATTATATTTAAATCTTTATCTAAAAAATTAGCTTTCATTATCTCTGATAAATTAAATTGTTCAAAAAAAAGAAACTTATTTAAAAAGAAATCTATATTTTCATTAAAATTAATATCAAACGTGCTATATCTACAATCTTTTGTTTTACACTCAATTTGACTACCACATTTACTAGTATCAATATCTTTAATCCAATATATCGATTTTAGAATATGAAATACTTTTATTTCAGACCCGTATAATACTACTTTTGTTGGTGCTGATTGGGCATATAATCGTATAAAATACCATAAATAAATAAGATAAATATCATATGATACCTTAATATATTCTAAACATTTAATGTCTAAAAATTGTGAAACTAAAGGTAATATATTATCACGATTTTTTAATAGTATTTTTTGTATATCTAAAATATCTATAGGATTTCTATTGCGAATTTGATTAATTATATAATTTAAATAATCATTTAATTGCCTCATAAGTGAGTAAGTATCTTGGACTATGACTGAATTTATTATATTATGTTCATCAATTGATTCTAGATATCCTGACACAGGTGTATGTAATAATGTGTCTATTAAAGGTTCTTTTGAAAAAATAATTAACGATTTTGATGTATAGAAGTCAGTAATTTCAGTCTCAAACTCATTTTCTATTAGAATGTTGTATAGATAATTAAAATGAAATATTTTATTCGATGAAAAATCCCATTGAAAATACTGTTGATCATTACAAATACAAAAACTATAAAGCATAATATAATGTATATTTAAAATAGGTTCAACTACATTTTTTACAGCTTGTAATTTATTACTTAAATACAAATCACAATTATTTAAAAACAGTTTATTTAAAACTAGATTATAATATGAATAAAATGTGCATGAACCACTTAGTTGTTTATAATTATATAAACCGGATGGTTTTAAATCTAATATTATATCTTTTCTTTTAAACCTAAATAGATTACTTATACTAGCATATTTATCTAATTCTATTTGAATATCATCTATAAAATTATTATATACATTTCTTATAGCCATTTTGTCCATTTGAAGTTCTAGATTATTATAAACTGTTTGATTATAATTATCGTGTGAATTATTATATAATTCATTAAAACTAAATTTATCACCCGTATCAGGGTTAATGTATATTTTTTGAATATGTGATTGAAATATTTGACTTTGACTTTCTAATAATAGTTCATTAATTGAAAATTCCGACATCATTTCAATTGATACTAAGTAATTAAGAAAAGTATAGATTAAATAATAATAATTATTTTTATTACTATCTTTATCTAACATTACATTTGTAAAAAATATAGAGAGAAAATCTACGTTTAAAATATTTGTATCAAATTGACTAACAATTGCTTTTATTTCATTTTTTTTTATTTCCAATTGTTGAATAATTATATCACGACGACTTATTTTAAAAGCTGATAAATTACCAACAAAATAAGCTATAGTTGCTTTTTCAATAATATTTAATATTTCAATAATTTTTTCTAATATTGTTTTAAAATCTAAAATATTAGGCATATTGATTAAAAATAATTTACAACATGTAGAATTGGTCTTATTTAATTGATTTTCTATACCCAATCCTGAATTTGAATAATATAGATAATTAGATGACTTATATTTGAATATATTAAATAAAGTAGTGTGACTATATAAAGACACATCAATGATTATATCACCACTTAATCCATCAATTTTATCTATTTTTGTAATTTCTATAAATTTATTTAGATGGTGTTTATTTCCGCCAATGTTTGAATTTAAATATTTATCAAAAAAATAAAATATTGGATAAATAATTGTATATATTGGATAACTTGCGTTTATTCCCATTATATCTTTCTCAAAACTCTCTTGAGTATCAAGTATAAATTGTGGTATACTAACTATTTCTTTTTGAAATAAATGGTTTACATTATGTATGTATAGGTCCATACAATATATATTTATTACATATTTTATTTATAACGTTTTTTCTGTATTTCTTAGTGTTTTCTTTGTACTTTATTTACGTATTGTTTTAATTTTTTTTAATAATATTATTAACCTATAAAGCTTTGTCAAAATTGTTTTTTAATTATAACAATAAATATTTTATTATTTTTACAAGCAGTTAATAATAAAATATTCGATAAATTAGGAAGTTAATGAAAGTCTGGGAAATCGGTTAGTCAAAAGACCATGTTAAAACGCTGTAAGGGTTAATTTATTATGTAAAAAGAGGTTTATTGAAATAAGCATTATAAAGCGGATATTTATCAAAGTTAATAGATTTGTATTGAGCTTTATAATATGACAACATTTCTTCATATTTTTCTAGATCCATTGTTAGCACTGGAATAATAGGCTTTTCAATAAGTATTCTATGTGGTGTTATTAATATGGTTGATAATAATTTAATAGTGCTAAATACAACTATATCCCATATAAATATATCTTTTTGAAATGGAACAGGCTGAATAAACCAAATAATAATTTGGACACATAAATCTATAAAAAATTTTTTATCGAATTGTAATGTTTTTCTGAAAAATAAATAAGTGAATGTAGAATTAGAATTAATTGTTTTTAATTCATGCGCTAATTGTAAATAAATATATGAAATAAGAATTGAAATTGGATAAAAATCTATATTTATATCAATAAGGTATTGATAAAAAAGTTCACTTATTTCTTCTTCAGACATAGTATCTTGTAACAAATATTCAAAACCAGGACGTTTATCGACAGTTATATCATGATATAATATCATATTAAATAGTGCGTAAAGAAAGCTAGGATGAATAACCGGTGGTATTTTAGGTTTTCGGCTAGTTAAATGACTAGATATATTATTATTAGTCAAAATAATACCATTAATTATAACATCTATTCCTATAAATATTCTATTTGTATCAGGCCATCCATCATTGCATTTTTCAATCATCCAATCTATTAAAGTATGATATTCATTAATATCAGTAGTAATCTGCTTTATGGGACATATCATATCTTTATAGTTATTAAACATCTCTTCAAAATAGCATAATTCTAAACTTTTTTGGGCATATATTCGTTCAATGTATTCTGTATGATATTTTAATCCAGTAAGTCCACCTGCCATGCCTACTACGGTGCGGTCAATCGATACATTTTCTATTAAATGCAGACTAGAAAAATAAGGATGTAACAGTGCTTTATTAGCACACCATCTTTGTTCAACATTAGTATCTAATAGCTTGAGTAATAAATTATGACCATCCGGTCCAAATTTGGTTACCCCTGATAAATAATCACTTAATAGTGTATTGTCATCGGTATCATATATTTTATCTTTTAACACATGTATATTACTATAGTATCTTAAACATAAATGAACCATTGAAGATGCTAAACTGAACATATCTGTTGAAAAACTAATTCTATTATCAGGTGCTTTTATAATGGAAGTTGTATTATATTCACGTACTACATTTGATATAGGACTTAAACCAATAAATTTGGAAAGTCCAAAATCAATAAGTTTTATATCATTGCCATTTAACATTATATTTGGTAGTTTAATATCATTATGTAAAAAACCAAGTGAGTGGATTGCATTTATTGACTTTAATAATTTATAAAATATTATTTTATACTGTTCTGCGTTTAATCTTCCCCTATTTTTTGTATCATCATTTTTAACACGCACACTTACATTATGTAAAGTTGTCTCTAATCTTTCTAAGACTAGATAAACATCTTCCTTATTATCGCTTATATATATACCATAAAATTGTACAGTATTTGTTTCTGGATATTGATTAAATAATTGAAGCATAATAATTTCTTTAATAACATCTTTATCTAAAATTTGTTCGCTATAATCTTCTTGATACCTCTTTAATGCGATGGGTATATTACTATCATTAATGAAACCAAAATAAATTTCTCCAAATGTTCCTCTTTCTTTTTTTAGCGAACTTTGTTCAATTCTAATTTCATCTTCTTTAAATATTTTTAAATGACGCTTTGGTATTTTTTCAAGTGGCATTATAATAAATCAAAAGAAAATATATTACAATGAAAAATAATATAAATATTTCAATCACATATTCAAATAAAATTGTGTCAAAGATGTAGAAATTGTATTTATTGCAATATTTTAAATAATATATATAAAAATATAAATGTTCTACATTAAAATTATTACAAAAAATTATTACAAAAAATTTTGTAATTCATAATATATATTATGTTCTACCATAAATGTTATTAATGCTTGAAATTTTTTATTGAATTCGTCTAAAGTATCTTTTATATATAAATTTAAATAATTTTTTCTATTAGATGTAGATGTAAATGAACTAAATTTATTATCAAAAAATTCTTCTACTAAAAAATATACAATATAATAAAATTTTTTTAAATCTAATATTGGTTCTATATGTTTTTTATCTTTTGTAGTCATACTATCAATCTCTTTTTTTATTACTAAATATATATTTTCTTTAATAGGTTTAATTAATTCATTAATTCTATGTATATCATTTGACAATTTTTGTAATTTTTCATTTATTAATTCAAAATATTTCATATATAATTCAATGTATTCAGTATATGTATCGTAATTTTTTGTAATATCTTCGATATATTTAATCCCATGAGTTTTAACATGATTTGTATATTTTTCTAATCTAAATAATAAAGAGTCTTTATAAAAAATTTTTTTTTCAGCTAAGAGTTCTACCTCTTCTTCTTCTGGAATAGTTTCTAACTTAGAAACAAGAATTGATTTACCTTGATAACTATCTATAACGTTGATTTTAGATAATAAATCTGCATTTCTTTCATCTATATCTAAATCATTTAAAAATATATATTTAACCCATGTATATTTAATTATTTTTTCATATTCAGGCTCTTTTATTTTTTCTTCTTTATTAAATTTTTCAAATACACTTATTAAATCTTGATTATACGTTTTATTCACAATTTTTTTTTCATGTATTTTTTTCCAAATATTTTGAATTTTATGATTTAATGATTTAAGTTCTTCAAAACAATCTGTATATATATTTTTCATTATATGATAAAATTCATCATCAAAATATTTATATACATATACAAAAAATAATTTTTTATCTTCAATCGGGTAATCACCTTCTTTTAGTTTTATTAATTGATTTATTATTTTATTTATATGATTATTATTTAGAATATCATCATTATATTCTGATTTAATATCTACTGGTAATTTTGAATTAAAATGAATATATAATTGATCTAGTGTAGATTCATATGTTATTGGTTCTCCTCCTTTATGATATAAAGGTAGTTTTTTTTTAGAATAACCAGCATTTTGTGGAATAAGTCTACGCCAATTGCCTGGACTATACTTATCTAAAAGTGGGATTAGATTATATTTATATTCGTCCTTATTAAATCCTTTAACTTTTTTTAATGTTTCTTGTAAACTTTTTGGTGAATTACTAATAAACAAATTAATATCATCTAGAAAGCTTGTATCATTTTCGTCAATTGAAACTCTCAAAATTGCTAAATATTGATCATCAAATGTGAGTTGATCCCAAACAATTTTACGTTTATATATATGGTGTAATAATTTAGTATATGTCCCATATCTCATTTTATACTCAAAACTTTTTGTATTATTAACATCATTTCCATGAAAAAATATACTATTATTAGATGATAATTCAAACGTATTGGTAACAGGTATAATTTGTCCAATTTGAAATTGTTCTTTACTTACATTTTTAGCAAGAATTTTATCCGTACGAGCATTAGCAGAATCCCAGACTAACATAGTAGGAACAAATGTAAATTTACCGGTGTTATTAACTAATGTCGGTATATCTTGGTATACGGTTCTATTGTTAAAAACTTCACAACTAAAAAATAAGTATTTAATTTGA
>Ga0214923_10003428_pt1 | contig 19885 bp, 25 predicted proteins | sample LL1510_MetaG_FD_177993 | JGI IMG/M metagenome (GOLD analysis project Ga0214923, IMG submission 177993) | Freshwater microbial communities from Lake Lanier, Atlanta, Georgia, United States - LL-1510 | ecosystem: Environmental > Aquatic > Freshwater > Lake | place: USA: Georgia | collected...
ACCGATACCAGCCCTCTGTGAGACATATCTGCCAATAGCCATATCACTGCTAAAGATACTATTGAGGGAGTCATCAACATCAACCAGAACACAAGATGCAAATTGACGAAGGGGGGTTCTGACCCCCGCCATGATTGGTGTCGGAATGTTGATTTTGTGTTTGGAGATTGCGTCATAGTACTTTTTTACATAGTCTAGACGGGTTTCTTTGGGATATTTTGAAAAGATTGTCGCCGCAATTAATAGGTACATGAACTGCGGAGTCTCATAAAGTTCGTTAGAACTTCTATCCTGAACTAGGTATTTATCTACAACTTGACGTAATCCAGCATATGTGAAAAGATAATCACGATCGTGATTGATAAATGTTTCAAGTTTATCAAACTCTTCATCGGAATATAAAATAAGAATTTCAGGGTCGTATACGCCCATATCAACGGTACGGAGAATGTGTTGCTTCACTGTAGGGTATTCGTGCATACGGCCAAACAACTGCTTGCGGAGGGCAAACAGAAGCAGACGGGCGGCAACAAACTGATAGTTTGGATGATCTAGATCAATGAGATCAGAAGCAGAACGAATCAGAATTTCTTGAATCTCTACAGTAGTGATTCCATCATAGAATTGAATACCAGATTTCATCTCAACCTGAGATGCCGATACACCTGCCAGATCTTTGCAGGCTTCTTCTACCATAATGTGGAGTTTATTTAAATCAAGAGGTTCAGTTTTCCCATTTCTCTTGACTACTTTTGTACCGTTACTCATATTTTTTTCCAAGTAGTGAATTTGAGTTTTGCTTCTAATCCAGAATATACATTTGATTCTATCACATTCTGAACATTGAGTCCAGACAAAACCATATCATTAATATCTTTTTCTTTTATTGATGAAGGCCAGATGACAACTTTTTGTCCCATTTCGATAACACGGGAAATTCTTGATAGAATTTCTGAATTACGTGGTTCGTTATCGTATATCCAAACAGGATCATTAATATCCCACTTACCAACATCACCATCAGCTCCGCAAAGAGCAATCGCATTTGAAATAAATGTTGAGTCAAATGGTCCTTCGGTGACATATACAGTTTTGTCTTTTTGAACTTTATCGAGTCCGTAAATTTTTGGTACATCATTATAAAGCATTATGGTGATGTATTTATTAAGTGATGGTCCAAGTGCCCTTCCCTGAAATCCATTTAAGATGCCATTTTCATCATACAATGGTATGATAATTCTACTCTCGTCCCTACCAATAGTTTCAAAAGTAACTTTTTGAGAGTTTGTCCACTCTTTGAATTTGTTAACGAAATAAAACTTTTCGGGATCAAGTTTTCTCTTCTCTAAATATTCTTTGGCAATTAGTACTTCGGATGCTTTAGGCAAATCCAGTTTCTTTTTAAAGACTGGTTTGACAAACTCAAACTTAGGTTCTTCGACCACAAAGTTTTTACCCGTATGACCTTCCTTAAACTTCTCCATAATATACTGCTTGTGAAGTGTTGGGTCTATCTCTTTCAAAAAGTTATTAAAGGATAGACTTGCTCCGCAGTTATGACACTTAAAGTTTGTGTTATTTTTGACGGGATATAAGTATCCTCTGGTCTTGTTCTTGTTTTTTTGAGAGTCACCACAAATAGGACATCGGAAGTTGTAGAGATCTGCCTTGACTCTCTTGAACTTTTGTAGGCGCGACGAAACAAGTCCAATATACTTGGAATCAATCAAATCCATTATAAAGACTACTTGATTTTTTCTATTCTAGCAGGTTGATTATGTGGAGTCAATATATCTACAACCATTGAAGATTGTGAAACAGCAAAAGAAACTACAACGGCAACTCCAACAATAATCCAACGGAACTTTGCTATATCTTCAACTTTTACTTCTAAAGATTTAATTCTATCTGTTACACCTTTATGTTGATTTCTATTTTCTTCCTTTAATTCGTTGATCATTCTTGAAATCATTTCATCCGTTTTTCCACACTGTTCAATTTTTTCATCATGAACAGCCAACATCTTGCTGATGTTTTGATTAGTCTTACCCATAATTTGAATTGCTTCATCAATCTTGTTTAGTAAGATCTCATATGATGAGAGACGCTCCTCTAAAACAGCAATTTTAGTGTCGGGTGTAAGATTTTGGTTAAACATTTTTCTTGGGGGATAAGATTTGCTCACAAGAAATCTACTATTATTTATTTTCCCTTTAAGTGCTACAACCACCACTTGCGAGATCCTTTACCACCTTTTGCATGTCTTTTTTTCTTTCTTTTCCTTTTTGTATTTATTAAATCGCTTTTATATGGAGGAGGAAGTCTTCTTGACATTTTACTTCTTCCATCAAATTTCATTGGAAGATCATACCCAGCAGCAGGTCCTTTGGGATCGGCTGCACCAGTATATCCATCAGCACCAACAGCCATACCATCTTCTTCTTTCAAATTTCTAATAATTGAAATAATTTTATCGATGTCCATTAGATTGACTGTAACCGTGATAAGCAAACTGAATCTATATTAACATCATTAATTTCAGTTTTTGGATACTCTGGAAGTCTTTTTAAAAAAACCAAAAAACTTTTAATCGCTGGCCAAAGATCCTTTTCTAAATTATAAAACAACAGAGGAACTGCAGCATCATCAAAAACATTAAATAAAACAGTTAAATGGTTCAAGATTAAATGAACTTTTAGTTCCCCATCCTTTTTATATTTTCTCAAAAGTTTTTTAATATATCTAATCCTCTTAAGATCATCTTCAAAATCTTCTCTTGTTAATGCTTGAGGATTATTATAAAATTTTATAGCAAATAACAAATAGTTATTTTCATTCAACTCATCAAACTTCATAGATTATCAAATATCTGGATATTTTGCATCATCGTTGGCATCGCCTGTAATTAGACTTCCAGCAACAAGTGTTTCGGTTTTAACTCTCAGATTACCATGTGTATCTATATAAGTTGTAACTCCAACCCAACCTGCATGAGCAGGTTTATATTTAGAACCCGAAGCTCCCGCAACTTGCTGCTCGGCAACATCTACACCAAATACACTAGAAGTTCTATTTGATTTTACTTCTGGTGCCTGATAATATGAGTTTTCAAGTGAAGAAATAGGTCTTTGTGTAATATAATAAGATGCTGCTGTAATGATTCCAGTTGTTGGGTGAGGGATTAAATATTGAGTTGTAGCAATCGATGCAACTGTATTACTTGTAACCGATGATATTATTGCATGGCCATAAGTAGCACCTGCACCAACTACAATCACATCACCTTCGGATGCAGCAAATCCACTTGTACTAAATGTAGTACCTGTTCCAGTTATGGTTTTATTGCTAAGATTAATCCAAACCGTTCCAGATTGTCCAACTAAATCTTTGTTGCCCCAAAGAGACATGTTCTTTACCTATAATTCTTTTTCTATTGATATTTATAAAAAAAAGGGACCTTGAGTTAAGATCTCTAAAAAATAATTTATTCTATCTCAAGGAGTTAAATCTTTAGCACCCCTTGCTTTTAGTTGTCCTTGAACTTGTAAAAGAATGAGTGAAAGAATACCGTTTGCCTTCACTTTTGGATTTGCTCCAAGTGCTTCCGAAACTGCAAAAAGGACAGTTGCGATAAGTGCTTGATTACCAGTTGCCCAAGCAATAATTGCTGCGAATGACATAATAACCTCTTGTAAAAATTACGTATTATTTATATTGCGTATTATTTATCTTAAATTGGGATTTCTTTCTCTTGCAGTCAGAGAAGGATGATCCGAATCATCTCTGTGGTCATCACTCCTATTTGCGGATGGATATTTTTGTACTGGTTTACCTTTTCTCATTTTTGCCTTTTCTGGTTCTGTTCTTGGATATACGCCAATTCCAGTGGGATCATATGTACCGCGAGGATTTATGGGTTGACTTGGTTGTCTAATTCTCTGTTGAGCCTCATCAACTAAATCACCTTTTGGTTCATAAGACATTTTAAGACCCATTGCTCTTAATTTATTTTTAACAAGATTCACTTTAGTTTTCATTGATCTTGGATCTTCTTCACCGTCTTTCTTTTCAGTATCACATCCCATTTCTTCTTTATGAACTGGAAGACCTTTATGCTTAGTTTTAGCAAACTTTCTAAGATCCTTTCTTCCCATTTTTGCCATTTGTTTTACAGCATCACTTGCATCTGGCATATTTCCATCAAGATATTCAATAGCCATAGCAGCAAGTTGTTGTTGGTTTTGGCTTACTGCTTTTTCTTGAAGCATATTAAGAAACTTTTTATATCCCGTCTCAGCGATTACTTCACCCCCATATTCCTTATGGGCATAAACACTTCTTGGAGTTACTGAAGATTTACCAAGACGATCTGATGATCCATCATCTGGAAAAACTTTAACCAACTTAGTGTTATTAACTCCCTTTCCAGTAATAATTTTTTTAGTATTCTGATCTATATTTTCTTCTTGATAAAAAAAATCTTCTTTTACGCTTGAAGTATCCTGTCCATCTGCAGGAAGACCTTTTTTGCGTTGAATCGCATTGTGAACCACACCACGATACTCTTTAGCAGGGCTTTCAATATTTCCATCATGATCATAATCTTTCTTTGCTTTTTTACCCCCACCCAATACTGCAGCAGTTGTTTCACCTTTTTTTGCTTCTTTTTCTCTTGTTTCACCGTACTCAGTTCTTTCTACTTTAAGCCCCTTCAGTCTAAGTTCGGCCATTTTTTTTCTAGTTGCCATTCTAACATATCTAGTTCCAGAGTTGGGATCATAGACAGTAACTTTGAATTTTTCTTCAGGTTTCTGAGCAAGTTCTTGTAGATAAGGAAGTTCTATTATTTGTTTCTTTTCTACAAAAACTTTATAAAGAGTATTTGCAATAGATTCTGCCGCAGAATCTTTAATATAATCGATGTACTCTTCTTTCATATTCATCATCTGTTTTGCTCTTGTTTTAACAGCAGGAATTGAAGTAGATTTATCAATTCTTTGGGTAACTAATCTTTGCAAATTAACAGGATCAATTTGTTTATCGCCAGTTTCTTTCTTTACTTGATAACGCGCATCATAAAGAAGTTGTCTTGCTTGTTTTTCTATTTTTGCTTTAGCTCCCCCAATCTGTTGAGGAACTTGTGCTGGTGGATTTTCTTCAAAAATGTGATTACTCATTGGAAGATCTGTTAATTCTTACTTTTTCCTATACTTATTTATGAAATTCAAACCGAAAGATTTTTGATTATATGCAAGATTCTCTTTTCCAAGATTAGAACCGAAAGTTTGTTTTGATGCATATTTTAAATATCCTGTTGTTCCAACCAAAGTATTTGGTTTTTCAGGCAATCTATACTCATCATCAGATTTAATCTCCGTGTATTTTTTAACCTCCATCACATCTTTAATCCAAGACTTAAACATAATATTATCTTCAGTCACACAGATCAAATAGTTGGTTCCTCTACGGATAATACGTCCAATAATTCCAGTATTGAGATTTTCAACCAATTGACCTATATTAAAAATTTTTTCAAGAATATAGTTTTCTCTGAGAGATTGTAAATCAAACTTGGGTGCAATCTCCCAAAGACTCCACCCCTCTTTAATATTCATAGAAGCTCGGATTGTATTATAAAGATCTCTTGCCTGCTTATCATTTAGAGTTGAAGGGACACCTTTACGAAAAGTTTTAAAGTCTCCTTCTACAGCCGCCTTTCTTTGCTTTGATGCAGACATTCCAGTTACATTATCCTCAGCATCTGGATCTCTCTCTCCAGCAGAACGAACCTCTACATTATCAAATGCATAAAGTTTACCATTATAGTTATTTGCAAGTTTATCAAACTCTTTAACTCTGTCGGCACCCCCAACAATCCTTACATTAGTATATCCATCCATATGTGCCTTTTTTAGAACATCAAAAATTGTTCTATTTGCAGAATCATTTACAATTTTTTCACTATGCTTGGGAAACATTTGTCTCATATAAGAGACTTTTGTATCAGGATCTAAAGGATTTTTCTTGGGATCATTCGAACGAGAAGGCACAATAATATAATCACCATCATCAGAAGATGCAGCAACAGTATCTAAAAGTTTTTCGTGACCAGTGGTAGGAGGATTAAAACGCCCAAATGCTATAGTTAATGTTCCTTTTGTCTTTTCTACTGGTGGAGGACCTTCTTGAGCAGGGGGTTCTTGTGCTGCTGCCTGCTGTAGAACAGGTTCTTGTTGTATTGTTGCTGTTTGAGGATTCTGTTGAGCAATAATCGCAGAATCATTAAAATTTGGATTTGAAATATTTTTTTCAAGATCAGTTTGAGCAGGATCTTTTCCAGGAGTTACCTGCCTTTTATTATAGAACTTAAGAGTTCCTTTTACAGTTTTTGCTACAAACTCCCCATCTTTATACCAATCACCATGACCATTACCCTGAAGACCAAGACGTGCTGCTTGTTGTGAGGCAGATGCTTCTCTGAGAAATTGAAAAAAACTTTTCATCCTTTATCCCAATCTTTTGCTACAGTAAAGTTTGCTCTACTAAATTCCAATCTATCTACAAGTTTAAGAGCATTTCCAGATTTGATAGCAACAAATCCCTCAGGTGCTGTTACTTTATATCCATCATCAGTTTTAAGAAATGTTCCAAAAGTATTTACCTTTGCAAGTTGCCTAATAACCATAGATTTTGCTGCCTGTAGATTCATATAAGATGCAACCGTCATATAGATTGCTCTTTCATTTGCTTTAATAAACTGCAATCCAGCATTTTTCATTTGTAAATATTTATCTTGTGTCGCTTTTGTCTTCTTAGAAAGAATCTCTTTATCCAAAAGACCTGAATAAAAAGTTCCAAATGCACCAGCAACTTCACGAGTGCTAGTAAGTATTTTTCCTTGAGAAATATAACTATTAAAAAATCTTTTGAATAATGAGGACATTAAAAACTTAGATTCACCAGTTGCCGTCAGAACATCAAGAAAAGTTGATGCCTGACGAAGAGATCCTTCGGCACGATTAACTGCAGAAGTATAGTCAAGCATTTGCTGAGAATCAAACTTAGCAGCACCAGTTGCATCTCTAAATGTTGCTGTCGCAACATATACATCGACAGAAGGACTAAAGTCACTAATATCCACACCAAAAGAAGCATTCATTTCTGGAACTGTTGGACCACTATAACTTGTATGAAAAACAATTCCCATTTTTGCTACATTTATTTTTTTACCAAGATCTGAATCCGAGGGAACTGCATACGTGATCGTATTCGGGCGAAAATGAATCACATTTTCTCCATTAATTACACCATGCTGTTTATCATCAGTGAAGAGAAGATCTCCTTGAATCACCCCTCGGATATTTAAATGTCTAAGATTTATCAAACAAGTTTGAAGTTTATCGGCAAGTTGTCCAACTCCATAAAACTTAGTTATATCTGCCTGCGTATAGCAAAGTTTAGGTTCTGTTTTTGCAAATACGGATTTTGTGCCCACAAAAAACTTCCCATTCGATGGATCAGTTCCACAAACAATAGCAGGAGCACCGTCCCATTTTGTAGTTACAGTAATAGAAGAAGATGTTTCTGAAAGCATTTTGCCAAGTTCTCTCAAAAATGCAATCGCATTTCTACCACCCTGAGACCCTTGGTTCAGGATATCATCTTCTAGGTGTTCAAGGTGAGTGTTTTTTGCCATACAGGTATTATAGAGTATTTTTGATTTAAAATCGAGATGGGGTGGACAGTTTTCGAAGTGGTTAAAGTTTAAATCCTAGTTTATCGGATTTAGAATCATATCCATTTTTAGTTCGGAAAAACAAATTACTAATCGATTGTTGTCCACTAGTTGCTTCTTCAGTAAAATTGGGCACACCATTAACTATATTTAACTTCACAAAATATATTTCACTAGACAAAACATCTTTAACAATAGATGTAAATTTATTTGCCTTAGTAACATTTTTAGAATAGTTTATAACTTCCTTTTCACACAAAAAAGAAACTTGATTTCTTGTTATTGTTTTTTGATTTTTTAATCGTGTATCTTTGGATATTAGATTTCCAAACAGTTCTGGTCTGGGTATTGTTGATGAAGTAGTTCTAACGGAATTTGCTGCTTCAGGACTAATAATACCTAACATAACACAAGCTTCAATAGGTCCCATAATCATTGTATTTTCGTGAATGGTTTTCATAATATTAAATTCCAAATCATCATTATATTTGGAAAAAAGATTTGGATTATTTAATACTGGAGGAACTAAATCACTAACCTTCAAAGTATTAGAAGTTCCCTTTGATTTTGCTGATATTTTTATTTTTTTACCATCAAGATTAATTAGATAATAATCCAATAATGGTTCATTTGAACGAGTTGGTATAAAGATCTTCGTTGTTGCACCAACACCCAGTCTAAACTTAGAAAGACCTCCTTTAATACAGTGAATAGGACCTATAATCTCACCAAAATCATTTCGTATTTCATTCATAGGTAAATTAGCAGTATCATAAGATGTAAATGATCCCTGACCACTTTCTGAATATGAAACAAGTTCTAATAGATATTCTCTAAGTTCCCCAACAATATCAGTTCTACTATTGATTGAGTTTTTAAGATGAGTAATGTATGATGTTAAAGTATATTCTATTCCAGCAAGACCAAATGCTTGGGGTTTTAATCCAACCAAATTTAAACTTTTTGGTTTCTTTAGATTATCTACATTTGTATAGTAAACTTTATCATTTCCTGAAAATTGAATCGCAACTTTTAAGTGAGACTCTGAAAGTATATCAATATAAGTAACTGCAGTATTTGCGACAAGTTGACCAGCACTTCTATTGGAATCTTTAGTCTCATAATATGAACCAGATTTTTTTACTGTACTCGAATGATTAGATCCTTTCCAGTTTTTTTCCCAGTTTTTAGCTCCAGTAGATGCTGCCATTTTTTGAAATATTTATGCCCGTGAGAAGATTTGAACTTCCACTGTATGGATTCTAAGTCCACCCTCTCTACCGTTGGAGTACACGGGCAAATGGAGAATAGAAGAATCGAACTCCTAATAAGTGCTTGCAAAGCACCCGTTATACCGTTTAACTAATTCCCCAATAAACCCCGAGGGGTCAATCAGATTCTACCACAGAACGGATAGCATCATCAAGATTTTGAACTACAGAACGAATATCGTAAATGCGGGAAGGAACACTTACCTCATCATAAGTATATCCCCGCTGTGCTTCAAAAAGAAGTTGACGAACTGCCACAGCACAACGAACGTCCATTTTAACTGTTACTTGGTTTTGTTTAGTCATCTATCATCTGCAGCACGGTTTTCGGAGAAATAAACATCAAAAGCACCTTCAGGATAACGCTTCATAAGTTTTTGAACATTACGGGCGACTACATCATCAAGAGTAGTATCCAGTGCCACACAAGCCTGTGCAACATACCACATGATATCACCTAGTTCAATAATTAGGTGCTCACGGTTATCCTCATTATATGGTTTTCCTTGAAAAATCATTTTTTTAATGATTTCAAGAAATTCACCACCTTCGGCATTAATACCAACGCCTGAAGTGAGAAGACGTTCAATATTAGCACCTTTTTGATCCAGTTGAACCAAGCGATCAGAAAGTGCCAAAAAATCTTTCGATGCATCAGAGGTTACGGCATCGACAAACTCGGTATACTTATTAAAATTAACGTGTTTAGTTTCCATCAAAATTTAAATCCTTCAAATGACTTTTTTAGTTTCTTGTCTTCATTTTCATTATACTCGTCTTTGTTTCCAGAGTCAAGTATATCTTTTTGTGCCGTTTGTTCACAATCATAAAGACGCATCTTGGCACGATCAATACCGATAACAAAACGCTTGAAGATTGTTGGGTCATTGTATCGATTCTTCAATTGTTTTACAAGAATCTGCCCCAACCCTTCCAACTCTTCAGTGCTAATCAGAGCAAACATTAAATCAGCAGTAGCAGGCAAACCAAAAGATTCTGAAGTATCAGTTAATTCTGGATCAGATGATCCAAAACCGCCTCTGGTAGTTTGCGTCGCACTAACAATAGGAACATTAAACTCAACTGCAAGACCACGAAGTTCCTCAGCAATTGATTTGATATATGAATAAGAATTGACAGAACTATTTGCCTTGTGCCTAGAGGAAGCACAAATATTAAGGTAGTCAATAAAAATAATATCAGGTCTAAATGACTTTTTAAGAGCAAGTTCATTAAGAAGTGCCTTAAAATGCCCCGAATGTGCAGAAGCAGTTGGATACTCTTTAATGATAAGAGTTCCTTGAGTCTTTTTGGAAAGACTTGTTACTTTATTTTCAAACATTTGACGTGGAAGGTCAACCAATTGCTGAATAGGAACATTCAACAAATTTGCATCAATTCTTTCAGCAATTCGCTCCTCCGCCATCTCAAGAGTGATATAGAGCACGTTCCTACTCTGTAGCAGTGCGGAACTAGCAACATGGCACATAAAGAGACTTTTGCCAACTCCAGTTCCAGCTAAGGCAATGTTAAGAGTCTTATTAGGAAGACCACCTTTTGTGATTTTGTTGAAATATTCCAGATCAAATTCAATCTTATCTTCTTTACGATGGTAAAATTCATAACGCTCCTCATAGTTCTGAAGATAATCGTGACCAATATTATTATCAAACGATACTGCTAGAGCATCAGAAAGAATAGAAGGAATTGCATCACGATTTTTCTTTCCATCATTACCATCGGCAATATGAATTGATTCCATAAGTGCAAGATAAATCGCACGATCACGACACCACTTTTCAGTAGTATCTAGCAACCACTGCTTTTCTGCGGGAGTGTCATTCAATGTAGAATTAATTTGTCTTATTTCTTTGACTTCCGTTTCATTAAGATCAGTGCGTTTTTCTACCTCAATACTGAGTGCTTCGATTGTGATTGCCGAACCATACTTAACAATGAATTGAACAATTTCTTCAAAAATAACTTTCTCGGGCTTTTGATCAAAATAATCTGGTTGTATAAAAGGAATAACTTTTCGTGAGTAATCTTCATTGAATACTAAATTTCTAAGAATAGTTGTCTCAATTCGTTCCATAAGAGAATTGTTGTTTCGCGGCAGCATCAAGTTGCTGCATTACTTCTTCTGTGAAATATTGATCTGGATTTTTCAATATTTCCTTTCCATAAATTTTCTTACCATCAATCTCATAACGCCCTGCAACATTCTTCCAGAGCCCAGCAGTCTCACCAAGTTCTAAAAGACCATAGTAACGATCAAGACCTCGCTCATCATAGAACAAACGAATTTCAACTTCTTGATTTTCTTTACTCAAACGCGACTTAGCAGTCTTTGCTTTGATAATGTTTCCGATAACTTCTGTTCCATCTTTCTCCTTTTTCTTACTAAGATATATGATAGTAGAAGCAGCATACTTAAGACCACTACCACCACCCATTTCTTTAGTAGGAACGTAAGCGCCGATGACGTCATAAGTATGATTAGTAACTAACATTGGAATTTTAGCTTTGCCAAGTTTCAGAGTAATCATTCTGAATGTACCTTTGACCAATTGAGATTTAGTCATATCACGAACTTGCTTATCATTCAATGCATCAGTAATCTCTTTCTCGGTTGAAAGCATACCCAAAGAGTCTAATACAAACATACAAGGTTTGCGTTCTTCTATGGGTTTTTTTAAGTATATATCTACCGCTTTAAGTGCTTTACTACGAAACTCTTCTACAGTAACAACATTTACAACAACAGTTCTAGTTGTATCAACTCCACGACTTTCTAAAAGAGATTTAGTGATAGCAGCCTCAGTGTCAAAGTAGAGACAGTAACCATCGGGATAAGTATCAAGAAAGTTCTTAACCACTGCGAGAGAGAAAAAAGTCTTTCCAGTAGAAGACTCTCCAGCAATAGCAGTAATCTTATTGCCAGATACACCACCAAAAATGCTACCTGAAACCAGTGCATTAAAAATGTATGAACCCGTATCAACATAAGTCTCAGTATCATCAATGTCGGAGGCAAGTTTTGTATACTCACCACCTACTTCTTTTACAATTTCCTTTAAAAAGTCCATTAAGCTACCATCCCATATTCTTCACGAAGTATTTTTTTATAAGGTAAACCCTGTTCTCTAAGTTCTTTGACTAGTTTCAGTTTATGATAAAGTACAGTATCTCCACCAAGAGACATAGCACTTACAATAATATTCAATTCTTGATCATTAATAGGCAAATCCATTAGGTAAAAAATAGTTCAAGGTTTACGGTTTTTTCCACATTCCATCCAATAGAATCAAGGATGGATTTAAGCGGTTCTACAAAACTCTTTTCAAATTGTAGTTCATAGTCGATGTATTTGTCAAGACCAAGTTCTTTGGGGAAGTCTTGAATAAAGGAGATAATGTTCTCCTGAATGATATTAGGTTTTTTCAAATACACAAACTTAATCTTCTCACCATTAGCAATAAGAGAATACTTATTAGTAAGTTTTTTCTCTTTTATGTAGTGATTGAAAAGAAGTGCTCCACGAATATGAATCGGAGTTTTTTGTGCATAGATTGTTGAAGGTGAATGATATTTACGAACATCGGAAGCAGTTCTTGGAAAAGCGATCTCTTCTGGGGGAAGTTTTTTAAAGTCCTCACGACACTTATCAATAAAGTTGATGACATCTTCCTCAGTTCCACTCATCATTAGTTTGAGTCCATCCTTAATCATTTTGCGACAAGGTGCTGGTGTTGAAGACTTAACTGCCTCAATACCCATCATTTTGAGTTTAGGTTCTTCATAACGTACACCTTCGCTGTCCCAGACATTCAGAATGTATCTCTTCTTAGCAGTCCAGATTCCACGCTCAGCAATGTTTTCACGCTTCATCTGCATTTTCTGATCATAAGCATTCACATACTCGGCCAGTTCTTGGTAGCAACCTTCAATATACTTTTCAAATTCCACCTGACAGACCTTATCAAGGAACGAAACAATGCTTTGAGTAGTTTTCTCTCTTCCCCCGTATACACTTTCAACCAAAGGAGCCATATTAAGGTAAATAGAATCAGTATCAGAAGCAATAACATAATCAATCTCATCAGTTTTCAAAAGTTTATTGAGATAGGCATTCATCTTATTTTCAATCCAGCGAATCGCAACTTGACCAGACAAAGTGATTGCCTCTGCGTTTGCTAACTTATAATAACGGAAATACTGATTACCAATAGCACCATAAGCAGAGTTAAGTTGAATCTTCCTCGCCATTTGAATGTTGTTGCATCTTGCAATCTCCTTTTCCAACTCTTTTGTCTTTTTCTTTTCATACTCCTGTTTAGCAGTAAGCATCTTCTTTTTGTAGATAGTGCGATCTTTATAGATTTTTTCCATCAGCTCTGGAAGAAAACCACGCACATCTTTACGATACATTGCACCATTTGCACAAACTGCATAATCCTTATACATTTCAAATGTAAGTTCTCGATTCAAGATTTTATCTACAGTCACTGTTGGATGACGTTCTTCTAAGAGAGTTTCTGGACTTACATTAAATTGCATAATTAAATGTGGATAAAGGCTATTCAAATCAAAACTTACCACCCAATCATACTTTCCAGGAATCGGTTCTTTAACATAAGCACCAGCATACTTGGAGTCTTTGTCCGAACGCTCTTTTGGAGGAATTACAATGTTTCTCTTTTTCAGATAGTTATAGATGATTGTATCCCACATTCGAACTTGTGAAAATACATCAGTATAGTTTGCCTTAGCATCATATGCCATCGTAACGGCAAGTTCAATCAGTTTCATCTTGTCTTCCATACGGTCAACAAGTTCCACGTCAATGATATTGTACTCTACAAACTTTTGCCATCCTTTAGTATAAAAGTCCTTGAAAGTATCAAACTCGGAGTGGTCAAGTTTCTTCTGCCCAAGTTCCACACTTGCAATATAATCAAGGCGATAAGATTCCTGTGCCTTATAAGTAAACTTCTTATAAAGATTTAGATAATCGAGTTGACTAATACCTCCGATATCATAAGAAATGTGTTTACGACCAGCAACATAAACTTCATCTTCAGTCACAAGTCCCCAAGGTGAAAAACGTTTCATCAACTTTTCACCAAGAATACGATCTAAACGGCGAACCAAATATGGAATATCATATAGTTCAATATTCCAACCAGTCACAACTTCTGGAGTATTCTCTTCAACCATCCACCAATTAATAAAATCCATTAGAAGATCGTGTTCATTATCAAAAGAACGATAAATCACATTCTTCTGCTGATTATCAAAAGGACCCATACCCCAGGTGCGAATTTGTTTAGAAGAATAGTCCTGAATTGTAATCAACAAAACTTCTTCAGCAGCAGATTCTACATCAGGGAATCCATTCTCTGATGCGACCTCAATATCCAATGTTGATAATTTTATTTTGCTAATGTCAAATTTTATTTCTTCTTCTGGATATTTCTCTGAAATGTATTGATAGATGTAATAGGTATTTCCATAAATTTTAAAATTTTCTACACCCTCATACTTTTTAACAAACTCTCGACAGTCGCGGACAGAACCAGGTTGAATTGCATCTACATACTCTCCGCCCAAAGTCTGATATTTAGTTTTCTTTTGAGAAGGAACAAAAAGAGTCGGATTAAACTTCTCACGGTTCATAAAGTGTTTACCGTCTTCATATCCACGAACCAAAAAGTTGTCCCCAACCATTTGGACATTTGTATAAAATCTCATTCTTTAGTTAATTCAAGATACTTTTCAATAACTTCTTCAGTTGGATCGGCAATAGTCAATATATCACTAGATCTAATCATGTATTCTGTTTGGTCTGAGATTTCAATCCAAGGTTTCATTTCTTTGATGTTATAAAAACGATACGGATTTATAAGACGACAATCTGGTTCGCCAACATCAGCAGCAACCTCTTCAATTTCAGTGATTAGAACATTATCTACGTCAATCAAAATACATTTAATAGATTTACTCATTTTCTTTTCCCCCATTTTTGATGTATGTTTTTAACTTATCAAAATACATTTCTTTAACCGAAGCAAGAGGATCGACAAGAGTTACCACCCAATCACTAGGTATAAGCATTTCTTTATCGTCGGTTAAAATAATCCAAGGAGAAAAAACTACTTCAAGTCCAGTTTTACCTTCTGGTCGATGATCTTCTTCCTCAGTTAAAAGAATAGGAGTTCTAACTGAAACTCGGTGTGGTTCTTTTAATATATATCCACAAACTTTATCATCATTAGAGACCAACTCTTTAATATCAGAAATGAGTGATTCTCCAGATTTTAATAGTGCAATTTTAACTGCCATTTTGAAAAGTATTCTTTCAAGTATTATAGAACAAAAAAATGGGAAAGTCAACCTGGATTTTGCCAGGGACTTTCCGCGACGACGATATTCAATTTTATTTATCATTCACGCTTTCTCTTAAAAGCACAAACTTTTTTACCAGGAGCCATTGCATATTTTACAGTCTTACCATAACAATTTTCGGGAGTTGGAAGTGGAGGATTTCCAAAGTCTCCAACCTTTTCTTGAATATTTTGAATGAACTCCTGGAAAGTTTTCATTTTTATTTAAAGATAGTCCTTACGTGCATGATGCTCTGGTACTATTTTCCCAAGTACGATCCGTAGAAGTCCGTCTTCAAATGTAACTTCCCTAACTTCTACATCGTCTGATAGAGTCCAGACTCTCTTGAAAGATCGTTGAGCCAATCCTTTATGGACATACTGGGTATCAGACTCCCCGTCCTCTTTTTGTCCTTCGATAAAAAGTTTTCCATACTCTGTGTATACATAAACTTCTTTCTTTTTAAATCCAGCAAGTGCAAGTTCCAAACGTGATTCTACATTACTTACATTAACAATATTATATGGAGGATAATTTGAAGTTGTTTCGTGAAGGTTAAATAGACGATCAAAATATTCGTCCATTCCAATACTATTACGAGTAATCCTATCCATCAGGGCAGGAAGATCCGCAGCAGTATAACGTGCAAGGTTAGTCATTTGAGTAGCTCCTTAAAAAGCGAGTTTGTGTTTTGTGGATCCTTTCGGCATCCGCATATAATTATAACACCTTTATAAAAAAACGGGGCAGTGAACCCCGCAATTTTTATTCGGCATCCTCTACCTTTTTCTTTTTAGCACCAATATTATACTTGGTTTCTAAAATCCAATCTCCTTTGTCCTTATGAGCAAGAACTTTAATTTGATTCAGGGGAGCAATGTCTTGAATCTTATTAAGATCAACAACCTCAACCAAACCCCAATCAGCAAGAAGTTGGGTGATACGATTGCGACGCTGAATATCGTTCACAGTCAGGTTTGCGTGTTTGCCATCTAGAGCAAACAGTTCCTTAAAGTGAACTAAGTAATATCTGCCTTGCTTGTGTAGAATATGGCAAGACTGATAGATTTTCTTTTCTTTTCTTGAAGCAACTCCGATTCGGGTCAAAGTTTCACGAACTTTCAAAAAGTCATCTGGTTCATTCAGAATGACTTCCACCATTTGATCGGGCGTCCACTTCACTTCAGGTTCTTGAACGACACTCATTTTGTTCCTCCAGTTTCAAATTTCGATTTAATAAATGTTAGTTGTTCTTTGGTAAGAATCCTCAAAGCTTGTTTTGCCTTCTCATTACTATATCCATAGTAACGTTTAACATAATCAAGGTCTTTGATTTTATCTTGACGGAGCCAGGGAGAAAATCTCTTCTTTTTCCTCAGACTATTTATAAAAAAGTCATATTGCATCTTTTTAGGAAGAAAATGATATTGATTCATTTCATTCGCAAACATCAAACAATCAATATGTCCCGAAAAACAACGATTGATAATATATGGAGCATATTCCTTCTCAAGTGAAGGATTTTCATCAATTAGATTGATCTTTGTCTGATTGATCGAGTTTAACCAGTCCTTCAATTCAGTCATTAATTAAACCTTCTTTTTTTAATTTATCATATTTGTAGCAACCAGCAAAACTAAACTGTATTTTTGGACCTTTAGTATAATTAGATAACAAAAGTTCTTTACGTTGTTTTTGCTCACGCATATATTCACCCACAGAACGCATCGTGTAAGTTAGATCAAACTCAGCAGCGTTCCAGTTTTTAAACCTATCTTTTACAAGTTGATCGGAGTTATAACTAATCAACTGATCCATATCGTTAGCGTCGCAATCAGCAGCAAACTTATCGTGATCAAATCCTTTGTGCAGTGATCCCTTACGCCCATAGAGGTTGTCCTTAATATCATAAGGAGGATCGAGATACATAAAAGCACCTTTGTTCCCATCCATCAAATAATCATAGGAATAGTTAGTGATTTTCCAATGTTCAATTATTTTTGAATACTCAGGCAGTTTTTCGATACCCCGCAAACTAAAATTAGCATTACTTGCCTGTGCTGAAAAAGATGAACTCTCCGTAAGACCACTGAAACTACACTTATTAACAATATAGAATGCTACGGCACGATCAAAATTTGACACATCTTTATAATTGATCTTCTCCTTAGAAACTAAGAAAAGTTGCCCTGCTTTATCTGGAGTATTATTTTTTGCCTTTAAATCTACAAGTTCTCTTTTTAAATCACATCCAAACATCTGGAGTTGTTGCCAGAAGTTTACAAGAGGTTCATATAAATCATTCACCCAAATATCTAGGTTGGGATATTTCTTAGTGATGTAAATTGCAACACTTCCACCACCAAGAAATGGTTCCCGAAACTCATCATAGTTGCGAAGGTCTGGAAAATAATAATCCATTTTGGCGACTGCTCTACTTTTGCCGCCAGGGTATCTTAAACAGGTTTTTAATTGTTTTTGACTAATTGCCATTCAATTTCTCCATAATCATTTCATACGTTATAAGTGCAAACTATCAATATTCTCCTTTTCTCATCATTTAGTGGATAATCGTATGAATGATAATACAATCCATCAAAGGTAACTATTCGATCTTCATTAGGAAATATTTTTAACATCATTTCTTTTTTTTCTCCACCAAAATGATAAGAATTGAAAAATTTAATATTTTTAGAATCACTAGAATCACAAATAAATTTTTCAGAGTAAATATTAGTTGTAGCAGAAGAATCTGTCAAATAAATCAACAGTTGATTGTGTGGGAAAGGATGATCCACATGAATGGGTGATCGCGTAGGTTTATTCACATTACAGCAGGAGTTGACTCCTATTCTATAATAATTTTTGACTGTTATATTATTAGCAACAAATATTTCATCAAGCACTACTTTGAATCTATCATAAACTCCACTTCTTATTCTAGATTCAGTATTATTGACATTAAGATATTCATCTTTAGTTTCTGGTCTCTGCAAAACATTATGGTAATACAAAGGAACATCTTGATAATCGTCAAGTCTATCAACCATATGATCAAGTGTTTCTTTTTGATATAACCAAGACATATTTGGTCCAAAAATAATTTCCTTGAGATCCGAATAGTTCTTAGTCAATGGATTTTTAAGAATATTAAAGTTATTCATTGTCATTCATTGAATATGGGTGGATTATATTTTAAATATTCCCTAAAGGTAAGTTTCATTTCTTTTTGAGTCATACCACAATGCTTTGCCGCCTGAGGAAGATTCATTTTAGAATAAAAGAGTGCTTCGTTTGCCTCCTTTACATTTTTGGGATTGTCTTAACTGGAATATCTCTTAAATTTTTATAATTCATAGGAACTCGCACTCAACCATTATTTCAGTTAATGCTGCTAAGAGATTGATCTCTTGGTCGGCACAAAAAGCAATTTGGTATTGGTACTTAGCAATAATAAGAATAGCAGCAGGAATAGATTGTGGTGAAAGACAAGTATAACAGGAATCATAAATCCTGCGAAGAATGATAGAAGAATCGTTATCTAAGTTGGCGACTACCCACTTTCGAACTTCAGGAAAGTTCTTATCTTTGAGATTCTTAATAAGTTCATTTACTGAGATGTCTGAGAAAGATACAAGAATTGCTGCATCAATTTTTCCTCCTGTAGAATACCTCTGAAGAGTATTAATGAGTTGTCTTGTATCTGGAAAATAATTTTTAATGAGTTCCGCTACAACTTTTTTATCATACTCAATATTTTCCTCGTCAAGAATATGAGACATTCTATTGAAAATAGATACCATCAACTCAGGTTTTTCATTCTTCGGAATAGGAGTATATTTAAGAACAACACACCTTGATTGGATTGGTTCAATAATTTTATTAAGATTATTACAAGTAAAAATGAAGCATACATTATTGTGAAGTTGTTCAATTACTCCACGAAGACAGAGCATTACATCATTAGTTGTCCCATCAAACTCATCAAAAAATACTACCTTTTTCTTATCATTAAACATAGAAACAGTAGTTCCAAAGTTAATGACTTGATTGCGAATAGTATCTAAATACCTTCCCTCAGAAGAACCATTCAAAAACAAAACATCCTGTTTTGTAATCTTACAGAGAGTTTTAATAGTTTGTGTTTTACCACATCCCTGAGAACCCTGAAGAATGAGATTTTGATTTAGTTGCCCCTCATTTACTACATTAGTAAAGAACTCCTTTACACTTTTGGTAAGAATCAAATCCTCAACAGATTCTGGTGCCCATTTTTCAACCCACAAAAATGGTTTAGTATCAGTAATTTTCATAATTTAGATCCATTCAGGTTTTTTCAATTCAGAACTTGGGATAATTTCCCACCACTGTTCCCCATCAAACACATACAAGTTGTACGTGTTTTTATCAAGAAAAAAGTCACCTTTTTTATACGTCATATCCATTCAGGTTTTCTATTGGGAAGGCGAAGATAGTTATCCTTCACCCAAGG
>Ga0214923_10003430_pt1 | contig 19874 bp, 17 predicted proteins | sample LL1510_MetaG_FD_177993 | JGI IMG/M metagenome (GOLD analysis project Ga0214923, IMG submission 177993) | Freshwater microbial communities from Lake Lanier, Atlanta, Georgia, United States - LL-1510 | ecosystem: Environmental > Aquatic > Freshwater > Lake | place: USA: Georgia | collected...
ATAAATGAAAAAGAAGGTATAGAAAGTATAAAAACATTATTAAAGGATGAATTAAATGATGAAGAAATCAATGTTATTAGAGACATAATAACATTAATGTCATATTCAAAAGTTAAAATAAATGGATTTCCAAATTTAGGGAAGTATCAATTAGCATATCATATTGTTAGAGAAGCAGATTTATTAACCGCATATGATTTTGATAGATGTATGATATATAAAATGAATACACATAATTATTCAATACAAGATGCATTTACAGATGCAATAAATTTATTTAAAAATAGAGTATATAAACATAACGATGATAATTTATTTATAACAGAATATAGTAAAGAATTATCAGTTATTTTAGAGAAAAAATCGCATGAGAGAATAAATAATTGGAAAAAAATTTTATTATAATTATTATTAATTATTATTTATTATGTAATAATATAGTAAGATGAATGAGAAGGAAATCGAATATCCTTATTATAAAATGATATATACACTAAATAAAAATAATATTCAAAATATTATTAAAAATTTTAAACCAATAATATTAACAAATATTCCTACTGAATTGAAAAAATATAATATTAGTAAATATAGTAATAAAGAATATATTATTATAAAAGATAAATGGATTACAAATTATGAATTAAATAATTTAACTGATTATTTTTCTGAGAATGTTAGAATTACTTGTAAATTTGGTAATAATATATCACCATTAGAATATTGGAAAGAACATAAAAAACAAATACTTGAAAAAACAAATGATATTCGAGTAATGAGAGAAATTATTTATAAAAATACAAAACTTTGTAATAATTTTAGAATATCATTAGCTCTAACCATTTTACAAATATTTAAACCAAAAAGATGGTTAGATATATCAGCAGGTTGGGGTGATAGATTAATAGCAGGAATTTTATTTAAAATTAAGTTATATTATTCGACTGATCCAAATAAAGATTTACATCCTTGTTATAAAAAAATTATAGATACTTTTGTATCTAGTAATAATAAAAAAAACTTTATTATAAAAGATAATGGATTTGAAACTGATGAATTTATAATCCCATATAATAATTTTGATATTGTTTTTTCTAGTCCACCATTTTTTAAATTAGAAAAATATTCTAGTTATAATAATGATTCTATCACTAAATATAATGAAGAAAAAGATTGGACTGAAGAATTTCTTATTAAAAGTATTTATAAGGCTATAAAACATCTTAAAGATGGTGGTTATTTATTGTTATATATGGGAGGATCAGAATATGTTATGAATAAATTACTTTCTATATCATCAAATCAATTACATTATAAAGGTATTATATACTATTATGATGATAAACCAAGAGCTATTTATGTTTGGAAAAAATCATTTTAATTTTTATTTTATTAAAATTAAAGTGAAGGTTAAGCAGATCCTACATTCCATATATAATCACCATCTTTTGCATATTTTTTAACATATGGGAATATTTGATTATCATATCCTTTAACTGATTCATAATATTTATCACTATCATTTGTAATTCCAGATATATCTAAATCATTTACTATAATAATAGTTGTATTTTTTTCTTTATTATTTTCTTTTATTAATTGTTTAACCATATCAATATATTTACCGCCACCTGTTAATAATACATAAAATGAAGCTTTTGGTATTGCTTTTACCAATGACATTAATATACCACCACTTCCTGCTACTAACCAGATTCTAACATTTTTTTTATTTAAATTAGTATTTTTAATATTTTTTTTAATTTGTTTTGATAATAAATTAATCATTATACCATCTGAATCATTTAATCCCATAGGAACTATAAAATATCCTGGTTTTATTTTCCAATCTTCATATTGAGATATCTTATATTCTAATTCTCGCGCTTCTCTATAATTCTTACATAAATATATTTTCGCATTTAATGCTATTAGTGTTCTTATTTGTTTTGATTTTATTATCTTATCATAATTTTCTTCTTTATTACTACCTGTCCCGATACTCGATAAAAATACTATACATTTCAAATTTAATTTATATGCTGAATAAGCTGTGGCAATTGCACCAAACCCATTATATGATCCTGCATAAACTAATGTTTTAATTGAATTATCATTTGTAATTATTTTTTTAATAAATAAAGTTGAAACACGCTGTTTTGTTCCTGCAATTAATATATTATCCTGAATTATATTTATTTTTTTTGTTGGAGTTAAACTTATTGATATTATATTTAATGGTGGATTATCATTTATATCATCTTCTAATTTAATATCTGATTTAATATTTTTTATTATTGTGCACATATAATATTAGATAATATTAAATTATAAAAAATTGAAATTATTATTGTAATAGACACTATAAATAATTTACTATTATTTTATTAATTAATAAAATAATAAAATAATAAAATTTAATGCAAGCATTATTCAAAACAACTATATTTAGAGTAAATATATCAACAATAAAATTTTATGAAGATGGATCAATATGGTCTACTGATGATATAATAAAATACTATAAACAACAATTACAAGAAAAACTTATCAATAAATGTAAAATTAAAATTAAGAATAAAAATAATAAAAATGATATATTTAATTTTGATATTTCAAAATATAAAATTGAATGTATTAAATTTGGAGGTATTTGTGATGAAATAAATGAAATACACAATCATGTATTTGAAATTACATATAGTGGCTCATTTGTTGATAATGAATTGATTGGTTTTACTAATGAAAAATATAATAAAAAAACTTGGATTGAATATGGTATTCGAAGTTGTTTACAATCAAAAAATTATTGTAAACAAATATTAGAAAATATTGTTTTAGAAAAAATTATCAAAAAAGATATTGAAATCATAAAAAAAAATGTTCAAATTATGAAATTAAAAAATCAACTATCAAAGTATCAAATGGAATTCAAAACTTACTAATATTTTTTATAAATTGGATTTATAAAAAATTGAAATATTATAAATTTTGGTAAATATATTTAGGAATCGTGAAATATATGGTATAACTAATAAAACTTTATTAAATAAAATATTAAATAATAAATGTAATCAAGAATTAAAAAATAAAAAATTTTAAAAAAAATGATCTATGATACTATAAAAATTTGATAATTTAATAATATAAATTTAATAATATAAAAAGTCTAAAATGAGTTATTTATACGTTTTACTTCAGACAATATTTAATATAATACGATTTACATACTTGATTCATTTTTATCCAAAAGGAACATGGATAGAAACTGCAAAAAATATTAAATATAAAAATAATATATTATGTGCAGAATTATATAATGGTGAAAGATACAATAAATCATGTATTAAAGTTAAAAAAGATAAAGATGAATATTTTATAAATGTAAATGGAGAATTTGATAAAATATATCATACAAATAATTTTGAAATAAATTATTTTCCAAAAGGTAATTGGTATGAAAATGCAACTAAAATAGAATTTTATCCAAACAGAGTATGTGCAAAATTAAAACATAAAATTTGGTTTTATAATTGTATTAGATATGATAAAAATGATTATTTAATAAATTATTATGGTCTTTTTAAGAAATTAGATAAATTTGATTATATAAAATATGAATATAAACAAAATAAATATATTTAATAAATATTAATTTTATTTATTTATTAAATTAATTTATAAATGACACTTACAAAATTAGTGCAACCAAAATTATTAGATTTTACAAAATTAGATAAAAATGATATAGTAGAGATACATATTGAAAATTGTATACATAAATTTTCTGAAAATGCAGAATATAGTGGTGAAGATTTTAGATACCAGCCAATATTTGGTAATAAAGTATATATAAATAAAAAATTATTTTCAAAATCAAATTATGGTTTACCTTTTATAAAATTTAAACAAAATTCTGAACCAAAAATAACCTACAAAAATAAAACACTTTTCACATTTAATATTCATTATCATGGACTAAATACAGTTGGTTCAATTGATGGTACAAGTATGGAAGTTGTTTTTGGTAAGAGTACACAATTAGGACCAGATGTTATATTTCAATTTCCTAAAATAACAAATAATCAATCTTTGTTATGGTTTCATAGTCATAATATGTTTATTTCAATGGAACTTATATATAGTGGATCCGTTGGTCTTTTACAAATTATAGATGATAATACGAAATTTTTATGTAAAAAATTTAAATATGGTGATAATCATATTATGATGTTTGCGTCTGATATAGATTTAACTGAAGATGGAGTTCAAACAAATTTGAATTTAACTGTTGATCAAAATAGATCTGCATTCACAACAATAAATGGTATATCAGTTATTAATTGGTATACTAAAAAAGAATCACCATATATAAATAAATTATATCATAAAACTACAAATAATTTAGTGAAGATAGATATACTAAATGCATCTTTAAATTGGAGAGTTTATCATATAGGAGTGTGTGATGAAGATAAAAATATAAAATCATTTCATTTAATTCAATGTGATTCAGGATTAATTAATCCGCAAAAATTAAAAATGACATTTATACCAAATTCTAGTCGTATAAGTATATTAATTGATTTAAATAAATTTAAAAATAAAATAGCACACATATTTTTCTATGATTTTGACTTAACAGAAATATTTGATTCTGTTCAAGCTAATCAATCGAATCCAAATGATCCAACTCTTTTAGGAACAATACCAAATTTTGAAATTAAAAATCAATCTGTATATCCAACACCAATACCTGATCCAAATTCACAAAATCAACAAGATAATCCATCAAATTTAAATTATCCTCCAATTGATGAAATTCAACAAATAAATCAAAAACTAGTAAATGGAACAATATTAAGACCAAAAATACGAAATATCAAACCATTTTTAAAAATAATTTATGAAAATAATTGTAAAGATAATATTTTTGATAAAATATTAAATGTTGATAAAACAGACTGTATATATGAAATATTAGATTTAATTAAAAAAACAGTTTTTGGAGTTAATTATGAAAAATATAATGAAATAATATCAAAACCTTATTTTGAATATACAAATTCTATAAATTATATTAAATTACTTAATAAAAAATATTTTTATAATGTTCCAAAAATAGATTTAACAGTTCCAAAAAGAAATTTTTTATTATTTCCTGAAACTAATACTAATGCAATTGCATCAGGTAATTTAAATGGAGTAACTGAATATATTGATTCAGCAAATCGTATAATGGTTGATTTATGGAATTCAAATGAGCTTGATACAAATTATGCTATTGATCAATATAATCAAAATCCTAATAATTTTAAACCAACAACATTACCATCATCAAAATTTAAAATTTATAAAACAAATGATAAATATTCAAACACTGCAATGATTTCAAATGATACTATAACAGTTGAATTTTTTAATCAACCAATTACTTATGGAGATTATACCACTACACCTATTATTAGAAAAACAGTAATATTTCCACAAACAGATTTTATGAATATACAAGAATGGATAAATCTTATAAATAATATATTTGATACTATAACTGTTTCTGGAATAGGGTCTTATCAAAAACTTAGTGAAATTTTACAATGTGATTGGTCATTTTTTCCATATCAATATCCTTATATGTATGATAAAAATATATGTATTAAATCTGTAATAATTAAAACACAAAATAATTCCTCATATTATATTAGAATATTAGGTCGTTGGCCTATTTTACAATTCTTTGGTAAATCATTAACTGGATCTACTGTTAATTTTGATTCTATTTCTAATTCAGTATCTAACGAAAAAAGTAAAAATGAATTTTACTTAGAACCAATTTATAATAAATCACAATATTGTAAATGTGATGAATATGGAATATATGGTATATATGATTCTGATATACAAGCATTTTTTCCAGTTTATGCTACTTCAGATGGTACTGTGCAATTGCCAATTGCTTGTATGAAAAGAAATGGTGAATTAATTATTAATCCAAATTATACATTTAAAGGATTTTATGATGGTTATCTTAATGATAATCTAAATTCATTTTCAGTTAATATTAAATCTACAGAATTATGGTTATATAATAATGGTGATAATGCGGATAATCATCCAATTCATTTTCATTTAACATCAGGATTTGCTATTCCCGAATTAGTTTATAATTCTCCTAATTTATTAAGTATAGATAGAAAATCTAATCCATTAATTTATTCAAGAGATATATTTCAAGTAGGACCACAGCAAACTATTGGATTTTATTTAACATGGGCAAATTATCCATCTAATATTAAAACTTCATCACCTAATGTAGTTGGTGTTGGAGGTGCTATCCATTGTCATTTTTTATCACATAACGATTCTAATAGTATGATTATTCAATATTATATAAATTCTTAAATAAAACTTGATTTATTTTATATATAAGATAAAAAATAGTCTATAATCATCTTATCATTTTTATTAAATTAATATATTATGGTTATGTGTATTTAAAAAATTGAATTTTTTATTATTTGTTAGGTATTATATACAATTTAAACTAAGATGTCTAACAATTTTGATGATTTGCAATTTTCTTTTCCAAAACTGCAATTTAATCTTTTTAATATTGAAGAATATGAAGAACGCATAATTAATAATATATTTACTCGAGCTAGATACGGATCTAGTTTAATTATTAAACTTGTATTAAATAATCCAAAATTAATTAATAAAACAAATTCACATTTATCAACATTATTTCTTGAAGTTACTTATGCTGGTAATATACATTTGGCTAATATTCTACTGGATAATGGAGCAGATATTAATGCACAAAATATGTTTGGAATGAATGCACTTATGTTAACAAAATCTTTAGATTTTACTTCTTTATTACTTGATCGTGGTGCTAATATAAATGCAACAGATAACTATGGTTATAATGTTCTTATGATTAAAGCTTGTGAAGATAATTTAGAGGCATGTAAATTATATCTCAAAAAAGGTATAGATTTAAATTTATCAGATAATTTTGGTAATACTGCATTAACTGATTATGGCAAATTTGTACATCCACCTCTCAGTAAAGATGTTATCATACAAAGACATAAAATTTTATTATTATTACGACAGAATTATTTAAATTTTGAAAGAAGAAAATCTTTTTTAATGGCTTTAGCTTATAGTGGAGTTTTAGTAAATTCAAATAATTATATTATAAATGATGAGCGAAAATCAAAAGTAATTAATGTATTTGAATTAAAAGAGCTACAAAAAAATATAATATCTTTTTTGTGATAAATATTAATTTCAATTTTTTATAAATTATTTACAAACTCTTACTATTAAAATAATGTATTTATTATAGTTTTTAATTAGTTAAAACTTATTTGTATATAAATACTTTTATTATTTATTTATATAAATATATGTTCTACAATCATCATATTTATTATAAGTAATATTTGATAAACTTATAAAATAATCATGTTCATCTTCTAATTGTTTCTTTTTAACTAACCATTTAGATATATCAAATTTATCTGAATTTTTATTTAATGTATTATCAAACCATCCATTAGGAGTAGGAATAGGTTCCATTATAATTACAATGCCATCTTTTTTTAATTTTTTTATTATATTATTAAATGCTACATCAATTTTATCTTCCATAAAGTGAATAACGTTTTTTGCTATAATAATATTAAATTTATCATTTATTTTTAATTTTAATATAACTGAAAGAACTTAAATGATAACTATGTTATTATTGAAAATAATGCTATAAAAAGTTCTCAATAGAGGACATTTTTTTAATTTGTATAAAGTGATTTTTTTATATTAGTACTATAATATAATGGGTTATTTGGATGTATATTGTTTCATTTGTGGAAATCCATGTCATTCAATGTTAAATAATTATATAGATGATATACAAAAAGACTTTAATTTAGAAAAAATACCATCGTCATATACACCATATATTAGAAATAAAATTAAAAAAATACAATCTTGTTCAAATATTGTATCTGAACTAAAAGAATTAAAAACAAACTGGATGAATAAATGTTCAATGCTTTTAGTTAACGATAAAATTGTTCATGGTGTTCAAGAATCTGATGGTAATATAACATTTACTAAACATAATTTTAGTGCTAGACATATGCGCAAAGATTTATTTAAAGATACTGATTGTTATGATGGTAATTGTGGAGTTTTCATTCATACTGATTGTTGGAAATTTATAAAAAAAAATTATAAAATAGAATTGAAATTCAGCAATCTTCCAAAAATAAGATGTTTAACATCAATTGAAATGCGTAAATTAACTCCGATTGAATGGAATAAAATATTTGATATAAATTATGGTGATATTGAAAAATATTGGGACCAAGATTTTGATTTTTCGGAAATAATTATTGATAAAAAAAAATATTTATGTTCAAGTCCATTAAAAGAAGATAAAAATATTAAACAAATTAAAAAAAATATATCTGCACTAAAACTAAAATATGATCCAGAAAGAATTGGTCCTTCAGTTAGTGCAACTTTTTATGAAGATGGTGATATCAAATTAGGTAAAAATAAATATTTTTGGATAAAAAAAAATAAAAAATGGGTACAAATTACTGAAAAAATAATTAAAATAATAACCAAGCCAAACAAAAATTTAATTAAAATACCATATATTGGTCAACAAAATGTTAAACCAATATTTATTATATCAAATGAAAAAAATAAACTAGAATTATTATTAACTGAATCGTATAAAAACGTATTAACGAAAATAATGTAAAATATTACACCTATTTTAGTTGCTTATATATTAATTCATCTAAAAAGAAGCTTTTAATAAAAATATCTGAATTTATATTTTATGATATTTTTATTGAATTTTTTTTTGATACTAATGCATATTAATTTAGCTTTTATAAAAATAAATTAAATAGTAAAAGCTCCAACATCATGATCACATGCACACATAGTACTAATATCTTTATTTTTACTTATATAATCATGCAATTCACTTTCGGTAATTTCACCTTGTTGTTCAAATAATAATGCAATATCTTCTAGAGGTTTTTGTCTTTTACTACATTCTTCATCAAAATATTTATTTCTAATTGGATATTTACCTAATCTTAATAATTTATCATAAAAGTGATCCATCATACTTCTACTTCCACTTTTTGTCTTACCTGGTTCAGGAGGTGCAGAATATTGTTTATATCTTTCTTGTGTAGCTTTAACTCTATAAATATCCTCAATTGTAATATCTGGATTAGGATCTTGTTTAATAAATAATGGTTCTCCTTTTTTTTTTGTATATTCTAATGTTCTTTCTAAACCAATAATACCAAGTGCTTCTAATCTATCAGCATATCTAGGGTACAACATATAATGTTTGTCATTATATTCAGGAGGAATATTATCTCCATTGGCACTTGAGCTAACATTCTTTATCATATTAATAATATCATTTATATCTTTTTCTGATAATGAATCAACACTCATATTATCTCCTAAAATTTTTCTAGCATTTTGATATTCTTTATTTTCTGGAAAATATTTACTATCATCAATATCATGTAATAAAGCAGCTAATTTTATTTTTAGTGCTTCATGTTCTGAAATCATATTATTAGGATTATCAAGATTATCAAGATTATAACTTTGTATTGCTTTTTCAGTATGACATAATACCATTAATGCATGCTTAATTCCATGAGAGTCATCAATTCTTTTAGGTTCTACTACTCTTTCATTATAATTTATAATAAAAGAATTTAACGCAATAATATATATTTTATTTATACAAGTAAAACCTCCGACTAAATTTTTATAAAAATTATATTTACGAAAATAAGTTAAATTTTTTTTTTGTTTAAAATATTTTATTCTATATTTTTTCAATTTATATTCACAATTCATTTATATATATATATAATAATAAAATTTACACCAACTTTTTGAAAATAGAAATAATTAAACATCATACAATTTCTTTTTTAAGATAATTATTTCCATTTAATTAATAATTATAAAAAATATTTACTTTAGAATTCGGTATATCTAGATTTTCTTGTAAGATTTAAATGATTCAATCAATTTATTAAGATTCTCTTCAATTTCTTCATGAAATTTTTTTAAAGACTCTAAATCATTATTAATAACAGCATTTTTACAACTATAAAAATTTTCAATAAAAAAATTTAATTTTTCATATTCTTCATAATTTAATATTTTTATTTTATTCAAAACATGTTTTATAATCTCAGAATTTTCATTTATCCATTCTTCATTGGTACGATATTCGTCTAGAATTACATTTTTAGTCCATTTAATATCAATTTTATCATAAAAATTATCAATTAACCAATCAAACATTTTTGGTAAATTATCTGCGATACAACTTTCATAAAATTTAAATAAATCTGCATCATATTTAGTAATTAATTCTGAAACTAATTCATAATTTTCATTTTTATCACAAAAATTAGATAACATATGAGAATAATATTGGATATAATTATCGTTATATGTTATCTCTGAAGTACTATTAGATTCTTTATGTTTGATTATATTATTTTTTGTCTGCGTTTCTATAAGGAATATAATAATATCATAATTTTTTTTATTTTTATCTAAATCGGACGTATATTCTTCGATATAATTATTTATAGCAAAATGAATATAACTATATACATTACCCTCGTCATATGCATAATTAATATCAATCTTGTCACTATAATAATTTAATACAAAAAAGTTTTTTTTTTCAATAGCCCAAGTTAATATATGATATAATCTTTCATTATATGTATCTGTTAAATCTTCATAATATTCGTTTTTAGTGCCGTAATGATTTAAATTAGGTACTAAATCATATAATTTTTTATTTTCTTCAATACTGTTAATTAAATATTTATCTAGATTTTCTAAATCATTTGCTTCAACTAAGCGTATTGCTAATTTAGTAGTTATATTATAGTATGCAACTGGCATTTTATATAATTAATTGTATTTTTATTATTTTAAACTTATTCTTATAAAAATTATGAACTTATCAAAATTGTCTTTCTATTTTTAAGTTTAGTTATAAATCTTTAATATATAGTTTTTTTTTAAGATTTTAACAAGTAAATCTTTATTTTTTAGTTTTTCTTCCAAATACTTTTCAAATTTTTATTGTGTATAAATATTAAAAGTATTTAAGAAAATAAAAACATATAATAATAGAAAAAGATATGCTGCGAGCAAATCAATTAGATGCAATTTACTCATCTATAAATAATAATTTTAGTTCAGGAATACATTTTCATGCGACAGGAACTGGAAAGTCTTGGATAGCAATGAATATATTATTAGAATACAATAAACGTAATCCAAAGCACAACATATTATGGTTATGTGAGAAAAAGTCTATATTGATAGATCAATTTAATGAAGATAATATAAGAGAAAGAAATTTTGAAGAGATATTAAAGAAATTCAATATAATTAATTTGGCAGAAAAAAAGATAAAATGTTGGTATGATAGAGTAAATGAATATAATAAAAAGAAACCAATATTACTAATAATAAATCGTGCATATTTAACAACAAATAAAAATTACGAAAAGATCAATTTGAATATACATATGATAATTCATGATGAATGTCATACAATGAATAAATCGACGAGGGAATTTTATAATTATATGTATGAAAAAAAGAATAATTATATTATAAAGTCTATAGGATTTAGTGCAACACCTAAATTAGAATATAAACCCTATGATAATGTAATATCATCATATTCAATATATGATGCATTTTTAGATAATGTTATAGTAAGACCAAAAATAAAGTGGTTAACATACGATGGAATATTAAATTATCAAGAGATAGTGACTATAATGAAAGATATTATTAATAAAAGTGAATTAAATTATAAGAAAATAGTAATATGGTGTGGAATGATTGATTTAAGCATAGAAATGGCTAAATTATGGACAAGATATTTTGAAGATTATTTAATTTGTATAGATACAAGTAAGAACACTAAAGACAATAAAGACAACAATGAATTTAAAACATATGATGATTTTTGTAAAGCAGAATCAAAATCAATCTTATTTTGTGCAAATAAACACAGAGAAGGGTCAGATATTAAAAATTTAGACTGTTGTATATTTTTAGATAAAGTACAGAACAGATGTCCAAAATTATTTATTCAATGCATAGGTCGTGTATTAAGAATGAATGTTAATAAGAAATATGGATTAATAATAGATCTTCGAGCGAGAAATTCGTATAATATATGTAACAACATAAATAATTATTTAGAATTAAAAGATGATATATACCCATGGAGTTATGATTACGAGGTAATAAAAAATAAAGATAAGATAGTAAAAATAAATACACTTGATATGGTAAAATATGAAGAGAAACAAAAAGAAAATAAAATTAAGAAAGAAGAAGAAAATAAATATACAATAAAAGATTTGGAGAAGTTATATATAAGAAAAATACCCGTAGAAGATCAAAAATATAAAGAAAGATTAAATCATGAATTAGAATTATTATCGAGTAAAAATTTAATATCATATTTAATACAAGCAATTGATATATTAAAAATAACAAATAATATACCACATATAACGCGAGGATCATGTGGTTCATCGCTAGTATGTTATTTATTAGGAATAAGTCATGTTGATCCAGTTAAATATAATATTAAATTTGCAAGATTTCTAAATGAATATAGAAATAATCTACCCGATATAGATTTAGATTTTCCACATAATATTAGAGATGAAGTTTTTGTAAAAATACAATTAAAATGGCCAAATAAAGTAGCAAGAATAAGTAATCATGTTTATTTTCATGAAAAATCTGCTTTAAGACAAGCATTTCGTAATGTTGGTATACGTAAATTTATAGGTAAAAATGAAATTCAGAAAGAGCTTGATAAACAAAAAAAAGATATCAAAAATAAAATTATTGATGAAAAGAAGAAATTAGAAAATACTTTTAGATGTTATTCATTACATTGTGGAGGTATAGTATATTTTTCCGAAGGTATACCACAAAAATTATTATTAAATAAAGATAAATACAATAATAAAAATAATTTAATACCGCAAATTACTTTAAATAAATATGATATAGCAAAAGAGAAGAATTTTAAGATAGATATATTATCAAGTAGAGCATTATCACAATGTTATGAAATAAATCAATATAATCCAATAAATTTTGAAGAATTTAAATATGATAAAAAAACTTTTGATATGTTAAGTAATGGCGATAATCTGGGTATAATTTTAGGTGAATCACCATTGATTCGAAAAGCTTTTATTAAAATAAAACCAAAAAATTTATATGATATCGCTGTTTGTTTATCTATAATCAGACCCGCCGCTAAAGATGCACGAAAAAGTATCGAAATAGGAGATTTAAATGAAAATATTATATTCGACGATGATGCTATTGATATGATTGCAAGTGAGTTTAAAATAAGTGATGCAGAAGCAGATAAATATAGAAGAGGATTTGCTAAAGGATCATATGAAGTAATAAATGAATTTAGAAAACTATTAAAAGATTTACCTAGAGAAAGACAGAGATTAACAATGCAAAAGTTTGCAAATTTATCGAGATATGGTTTTTGTAAATCACATGCTTTATCATATGCACAATTAATATATAAATTAGCATATCTGAAAGCAAATAAACCGTTAGAATTTTGGAAAGGAACATTAAATAATTGTGTTTCATCCTATAAAAAATGGGTTCATTTATATGAAGCAAAAATAGCAGGCGTCGACATATCTAATATACATAATAATAAAGATGTGTCTATATACGCACTAAATAGAAAAAAAAAAATAAATAATTTAACATTAAAAGAACAACTAGGTAAATATGGTTATTGGAATATAACGAATGATGATTTTTTTCCAGGTTGTTTTTTAAATATTAAAAATAATGTTTATGAATTCAATGGAATCATCGCATCACATAGAATGATAAGATTTAATAAAGAAAAAAAGTTAATGTTATTTATTGGTGTTGAAAAGAAGAAATACATACAATTAAATATTTCGAATGTAAAATTTTTTAATAATAAATTTATAGGTATTTCTGGTAAAGGTTCACCGTCAGATTTATTAAATAAAGAATGCTCTATTATTGATGTATCAGAATACAAATTTTATTAAAAATTTTTAAATAAATTTATTAAATTATTTTTTTATTTCTCACTGATATTTATTTACCAGAGGTGGTTGTGAAGGGCTCTATTTAGAGCCGATACAACTTCATAATTCTATTGAATTATGAAACTTTAAATATAATGTATATTATATTTAAAGTGATTTAATTTTCCAGAGATTTTATGTAGATATCCTTTAGATTTAGTTATATTTCTATATATAATATTCAATATATTTTGTCTAAGTTCTTTATCATAAAATTTAAATTTATTAAATACTAATTTACTAATAGATACTTCTTCCATTTAATTTGGTTGATATAATTATTTTTATAAAATATTACAAAATATTACAAAATATTTTTTATATTTTTATATAACAATATTTACTGGATGGGTCCCATCCAGTAAATCAAAAGGAATACTTACGTAAACTAAAGGTAAACTTTCTTTTAAATCACAGTTTGGTGGTGATAAAAAATTAATTAAATTAGAAAATGGAAAAACTTATGAATATCATATAGATACAATAGTTCCGTATGATGATACTAAAACACAAATATCTTTTATGAATTTAACAGAAACACATGATAATTGTGTTTTTTTATTTTTTGATAATAATGACAGTGAAGATAATACATTATATATTCAAGCAATTATGAATCAAGATGATTGTGTTAAAAGTGAAGATAAAAATGATGTATATAAAGTAGGTGATATACTGATGCAAATAATTATACAACTTGTAAAAAAAGATAAATCATTATCACATATCAAACAGATAGAATTATCTGATACATCTAAAAAAATGTGTTATAATATTGGTATTGAACTATTATATTTAAGAACAATAACACACGGAATACCATTTTATGCAAAGTATGGTTTCAAACCTGAATATGACGTAGATCGTGACACTTTTAGATATAATAGAAATAATTTTAAATTAAATAAAACTATTACAAATGATGAATTATTTAAAATTATTGAAAAAGTTAAAATAAATAAAAATAAAAAAACAAATAATATTTATAAAAAATATTTTTATAATTATATTAAAGATAATAATATAATTAATCCAAAGATATTATTAACAAATATGATAAAAGTTATGAATAATACAAATGATGTTAATGAAAAAAAAGAAATTTGTAATATTGTTAATTTTATTTATAAAGATATTTATAGAATTTTAGGATATAAAGATTATCGTAAAAAAATTTGGATATTAAAAATACGATAATTTTTTAATTAAACTTGAGAATTCATTAAATTTATTGGATATAATATATTAGATATAAGAATATATTATATGAATGAAAGTACTATTGCAAAAAAAGTATATAGTAAATTTATCAGTCATTTTTTTATAAGTGATTCATATATCAAAATTTTTATTAAATTCTTCAACACTTACTGCTTCATCATTAATAGTATACATTAGTTTAACAGGATTATTCAAATAAAATTTATTTTTTTCATTACATTTTTCAATTAGTTTATCATATTCAATTGTCATATGTTCTGAGTCTAATTTAGTAAAACCCATCTTTAAATATGCATCTTCTGCTCCTTTTCTTTGTTCTAAATTTATATTTTTTTTATTAAATAATTTTTTCATTATAAAACATAATAATCTATGACCATCACCACGAGGTAAAATAGTTGCATCAAAAGATATTAATTCAATATTTGTATAACCTTTATAAAATATCATTTTTATTCTACCTAAAATAAAAAAATGTTCTTCTTGCCAATATTCTTCAGTAGATATCTTTTCAATATATTGATCAGTAGTTTTATATTGAAAAGTAAAATTATTACTAATATAATAAGATTTAATGTTACTAATAATATTTCTAACATTAAATTTAATTTTATCATCACTTTCTTTATTTGGTATATAATGATATAATGGATAAATATCTAATATATTATCATATAAATTGAATGAAATACAATTAAATGGTATTGGTGTTAATGATTTATCTAGACGTTTATCAAAATTATATGTATTATTGAATACTCCCATAATATTAATATAATTTGTCTTAATATATTTAAGATAATTATTAACCTCTTCTAGTGAAGATTGTTCTAATGGTGGTGAAGATTGTTCTATTGGTGGTGAAGATTGTTCTATGGGTGATATAATACTAAATGACCAAGGATTTAATATAATTTTTATATTATATTTTAATAATTCATTAATTACTTCTTGTTTTGCTTCTTCTATATTATCAGAGGCAAGCCAATTAGTAGTAAAAAACTTATTAAAATCATCTTCGGTAGGAATTCTATTTTTAACAGTTGTTATTAAATACTCAACAATACCATATCTAGATTCATGTCCGCAAATGTATAAATACGATGGTCCACCATTTGCAATTTGTTTATCTAATTTTTTTTTTTGATTTTCACAAATTTTGGCTATATCTTTAAATGGTGTATATGTAGACCAATTAATTTCCCCACCTTTTTGTATCTTATTTTTTAATTTTAAATACTTTTCTTTGTATTTTAAGTATTTATTTTGATAATTCATATATTAAATATATAATAGAAAAAATAATATATATATATGTCATTTAGATTAAAGTATTTAAAATACAAAAATAAATATATAGAATTAAAAAATTATTTAAAAGTTCAAAAAGGTGGTAATCCGATCGATGAATCATTATTAAATACATTATTAGAATTAAATGCAGATGAAATACAAAAATATAAGATAAATTGTGGTAAATATGGATCATTATCTGGAAAAGATATTTGGTTATCTTCTTTTGATCCAATATATGAAGATTATTTATTTAAACTAAAAAAATGTAGTGCACATGATACAAATTGGATATATACATTATATATTAAAAAAAAAGATTCAGATTTTAATGTATCATTTAACTAAATGGTGGTTCCTATTCGTATCCTAATTTTAAAATTGTAAAAGAATATTACCGTAGTCCTGAAACAGAATTGTGGTTATATGATGTAATATTTGGTTATATCAATTTTTTATTTTTACTAAATGCTTGATATTAAATTAATGTTATTTCGTCGTGTAATACACTAAATGCAATTGAATTATCATTAAAAGTAACTTTATAATATTGACTATTATTACTACTAGAAATATTCGTAATAATACCAGGTTTATCAACAACATCTATAATTTTAGAATAATAATATGGATTTCTTTTAATTCTACTACCAACACCTAAATAATATTCAGGCATATGATTTACAAATAATTTGAGATTCATCTATGCATGATTTTCCAATAAGTTTACATATTGACCATTTCGGTTCAATCCAAAATGTAGGACTATATTCCGATTCGCCGCTTATATTACTATTACATAATTGTCTAGCTTCTTGTTCATCTTTAGCTATAACACAAAAACTATAATTACGATCGTATTCTGATATATCTCTATATTTTACTGGCAACTCATTTCTTTCATAATGTCTAGATTGTATATCATATATATTATAGGATGTAATAGTACAATTACTTGGAACTGGTGGGAATGCTTGCGAATCGAATTCTTTTTCTTTTTTTTTTATTAACGATTCATAATCAGCATTTGATACAGCTATCCACTTAGATCTATTATTATCTGCATAAGCAAAGCCTTTATCATGTATATATTTTCGTCTTGATGATCCATAATCCACTCTGGATTCTCCCGTAAAAACAGCTGTAAATCCATTTACATCAACTAATATATCGCCACGTGATGGTTCTGATTTTCTATATTCTTCTGGTATTTCTGATAATTCTAATCCTACACCACCAATTTGATTTTTTAATTTTAAATACTTTTCTTTGTATTTTAGGTATTTTTTGTTATAATCCATAAGTATATATTTATATTATATAAAAATATATATTTTTACAAAAATTAGGTTTGTAGTTTATTATTTTTTACCAAATTATCATATCTTTGAGTTGCCCATCTTTCTACCCACCAATCAAATATTTCTGCAGCAGTTTTAATACCTGTTTTAGTTAATTTAATATCTTTTTTACTTTTAGATTTTAATATTTTTTTAGATTCTGGATATGTAAATCCAAAATAAATACCTTTAGGATTATCTACAAGTATATCTTCTTTCGGTAAATTTAATACATCGAATGTTTTTTGTAATATAATAAATTTCTTTTTCAAATCATAATTATAATTAAATTCTTCTTTTAAAAAATCATTACATAATTTAGTAACTTCAGATGGTACTTTGTAAGAACTAAACCCTTTTGTATTACCTAAATATTTTAAATTCTTTAATCTATCATATTGAATTGATTTACCATACAAGGAAGTCGTAGTAATACCCAATAAATCATCGTAATCATATTTATCCTTAAAATAAGTTAATATTTCTTTTGAAAAAGCTAAAGATGCTAATAATTTTCCACCATTGAAGTTGAAGCCAAATGGTTGAAGTGGAACACAAGTACTCATATTCATAATATTTTTAAGATTTTGTTTTTTATTTTCAGTATTCCAGCCAATATATCTATCACGAACTTCGAAATTATACGCATCACTACTTAAACTCATTATTCCTAAATATTTTTTAGTAATATTATCTTTTACAAGAATATGAATTTGTCTTCCAATCAATTTACTATTTTTTAATATTTTTAAACTAGAAACATATCTTCTATAATAATTCCAAATATCTTTTTGCGATCTATCTTCAGCAAATTCTAATTCAATTTTAATTTTTTTAATATCATCAATATTTTTAGGTACAAACACTAAATTTTTATAATATTCAGAATTATGTCTAAACTTTTCATGTTCAAATGGTTTTACGTTTTTACACATTTCCAATATTTTTTCTCTAAATGTTTTATCTTCTTTATTTATTTTTTTTAGAATTTTAAAATTATATATTTTATTAAGATGTTCAAAAAAAGTATCACTGTTTAAAATATTTTTCATAACATTACAAGTATAACAACATGGAGTAACATTTCCCATAATATAAGCAATACTTGAATTTATTCGATCAATTCCTCTAGATCCATTCTCAAAATTATTTTTGCAATAATTACAAGGTTGTGTTACAATATAATCATAAACTTCTTCTGTAATTTCGTTATTAATTTCTCTTCTTTTACATTCATTTAAAAATCTGTAATATTTTGCATTATTTCCACAAACAAATAATTTTTTAGTTTCTGAATCTAATGGAATAAATATTTTTAAATTTATTGCTAATATATATTTAATAATTTTTAAAAATTCATCAACAGTTTTAGTTCCTTTCATGAAATTACATGCACTACAACATGCTACTGAATTCTCTTTAATATAACCAATATTTGAATCAACTCTATCAATTCCATTATAATTTGTTAAAGTATTACAATAGACACATTTTGAATTAAAATAATCTTTTGCTTCTTCATCAGTCAATTCCCATTCAATATTATTTTTTTTACACCTAGATTTATAATCTGATAAATGTTTAATTAGAGGATCTTGAGGATTTCTATTTTGTTCTGCTTTTCTGCAAGCATCATAACATTCTAAACACTTATTATTTACTATATTATCTTCTTTAACTATTTTATTACACTTTTGACACATTGCATTTTCTTTTTTTCCTTGATTTTCTTCATTAAATTTAATTGCTTTATTTTTTTTAAGAGTATTATTCTTATTTTCATCCT
>Ga0214923_10003431_pt1 | contig 19873 bp, 19 predicted proteins | sample LL1510_MetaG_FD_177993 | JGI IMG/M metagenome (GOLD analysis project Ga0214923, IMG submission 177993) | Freshwater microbial communities from Lake Lanier, Atlanta, Georgia, United States - LL-1510 | ecosystem: Environmental > Aquatic > Freshwater > Lake | place: USA: Georgia | collected...
TCGTGAGCATTTATACATTTCTTCTCCGCAGTATGCGGAGAATAACCAAACGTAGTTTGGTTTCTTCTCAACAAACTTTGTTTGTTGAGAATAACTTTGTCTTTGACAAAGTTTCAAATATCGGTTCGGTTCCTTCAATCTTAATCTTGTTTGGATGAGAAGCACACTTCTGTTGTACACACAATTGTAAGACAAACAGGGAACTTATGATATTTGCTACTCATTTCTTTTGAAACAAGTAAATAGTTTTAACATCTCCGTTTCTTTATATAAGCAATTAGAAACATCCTAAATGGAAGTATTAGACACTATTAAACTATACTTACTTTACATTATAAAGTTATCTTATTTTTTCTAAAACATAAAAGGTACTATTTTAAATCTTCAAGGGTTTAAATTTTAAAATATCTAATTCTTTTGTAGTCGTAGGAAATGATTCAAAACCATAAATATCTTGTAAACACAACCATTCAAAAAGACCACCTTTATAAATATATACATGTCTAAATCCCAACGTTTTTAATTGATTGTATTTTTTTTCAACACAATTATCAAGATGGTTTTTTCCATATATATATATGTGGATATTATCATTATTATTTAAAGCACTATTAATTGTTATTTCTTCATCAATATGATTCAACGTGTTCCAAATTAAAATGTTTTGTTGATTATTAGGAAGTGTATTAATTAAATAATATTTTTCTTTGTTAATGTTGTATTTATTTTTAGTTGAGTAGTGTTGTGTTTGATATGTCGTGGAATGGACGTATAAATCTGTAAATAAGCATTGTATATCTTCAAATGTTGCATGTTTAGAAGAATTTCCAATATTTCCCATAAATAATATATATGAATAATACCATCAAAAAAGAAAGATTAGACAAAACGCAGTTATAAGTTGTAAGAATGTGCATGTCTAATTAAATTGTAAAGTGATTTCAATCTTTTCTTTTTTAATACTTTTACTTGCGCTGACTGATAATTCTTCTCTTTTTTTTCTTGATTTATTATTTTTATTTTTTTATTTTTTTTTTTTGATGTGCTATTGTTCGTGTTCATATCTTTTTCAATAAGTTGATAATTTTCTTCAATAAAATCAATAACTTTATTTTCAAACGCCCATTTAAAAAAGTTTAATTGTCCGATAGTAGTTTCAATAAATTTTCCGTCTTTATACGGAATACTAATTCTTTCCCATCTACAGAATGGGTCAAATCTTTTTTTAGAATATGCTTTTAATTTTAATTTATAATCATCATATACTTTGAATCTTTTAATTTTTCCAGTATCAGTATCTTGTATATTGTATAATATATAATATTTTTTACAATAATTAGTTGCAAACCAATCAACAATTCTGAGTGATATATTAGAAGAACCATTAATAATTGAAATCATTTTTTCAATATTATCGTCTTTATTATAAAATAGAATAAGATTATTCATTAATAGATGATTTTGTGTAGTATAATTTAAAGAATACATATTTTTAGGATAATTATTCAACAAATTCTAAATTACTTTTTTCTTTTATTATATATATGTCAAATATAATAAATAAGATAGTAGGACCAATAGGTGAAGAATATTGTTTATATTTTTATATACTATCTGCCGCATCATTATTTGTTTTTATTACGATAATTTTATTGGGTTTTATATCATTGTTCCAAAGAAATAAAATGGATATAAGGAGTTATATATATGTTGTTCTATCATCGATACAGATATTCTTAAGTTATATATCAAATAGATTATTATACAATATGTGCATATCATCAATCTAAATTAGTGTAATAAATATGTGCGAAAAATTTGTGTAATAGATTTAGATTTGTGTGCTAAATTTGTGTTATTTTTATTATTTAATTATTTTAAAAATTGATTTAGATAAACACGTATAATATTATAGTATATACAAATTCATTCATACACTAACTATACACAACAACACACAACAAGTATGCAATTCTTACAGACAAAACTTTCCAAAGAGGAGTGGTGTCACATCGAAACACCCATTCACACCAGTGAATTACATATTATACAACTTATTAAAGACGGATATTATAACACAGATATTTCTATCAATAACAATATGAGCATATTTACATTTTTAAAAATTAAAAATTATGAAAATATAGATGAATATATATACACATATTATTTTGATAAACTTGTTAAAGATATGTTAAATAAATATCCTTTTATAAATATCACTTTTAAAAACAAAAAAGTAAATAGAACACAAACTAATGACTCTAATGACTCATACATTATAAACACTTGTAACATTACAAACATTAATATTAAAAACTCTGATAAAATTAGAATTAATAATATCAATATTGACATCAAAATATTAAAAAAAAAAATTTATGAATTTATACTTATTGATATTATTCACAATATATTGAAATATTTTCAAATTAAAAACAAATTATGGATGCATTATTATTTCACACTTTTTAAAATCACACAAAATAATATACCCAATACTAATCGAATTATTGTCTCCATCGTATCTTTTGTTATTGATTACTTCCAAAAAAATAACCTTATTGATACTCTGTATATCATCTATAACTCGCATAATATCATCGAAAAAAATAAACTATTATTTAAATATTCTAATATTCAATTATATTCACACCAAAAAGAAATTTTTGCTGTGTCCAAAATTCATACACCCAAATTAATTTTATACATCGCACCCACTGGAACTGGAAAAACTATGACTCCTATTGGACTATCCGAACAACATAAAATCATATTCGTATGTGCTGCAAGACATATTGGTCTATCACTAGCCAGAACCGCTATATCTATACACAAAAAAATAGCTTTCGCTTTTGGATGCAACAGCACGGACGATATACGATTACATAACTTCGCCGCAAAAGAATATGTCAAAAATTATAAAACTGGAGGAATATTCAAAATTGATAATAGTGACGGCAATAAAGTTGAAATCATCATCTCTGACCTATTTTCATATATTCACGCTATGCATTATATGCTACAATTCAATCCAAAGGAAAATATCATCACTTACTGGGATGAACCAACTATTTCAATGGATTATGAACAACACGAATTGCATTCCATTATACATTATAACTGGACACAAAACATCATACCCAATGTTGTATTATCATCTGCTACTTTACCCAAATCACAAGAAATCAAGGACACATTAACATACTTTTACACTAAATTTGAAAATTCACAAGTTTTTGAAATCACAAGTCACGATTGTAAAAAATCTATATCATTAATAGATTATAATGGATATTGTATTATGCCACATTACCTTACAAATAATTATCAAGACATCCTTACTATAGCACATAACTGCTTAAACAATATGACGTTATTAAGATATCTTGATTTACAAGAAATAACCGCATTCATTAAATTTATTCACGAAAACGATTATATCATTCATAATCACCACACAAATATACAAAGATATTTTGATGAATTCATAAATATCGACATAACCACAATCAAACATTATTATATCAAATGTCTGCAAAATATACAACCACACAAGTGGGAAAAACTACACCATTATTTTAACGAAAATAGAACTATTATTATCAAAGACAACACACATACACAAAATACTCATCTACACAAATTACCGAGTTTTGAAAACACAATCACACAAACCATTACAGATACAGATACACAAATCAAAAGAAACGCTAGTGAAATCATTATAAAGGATAAAACAAATATTCATAAACAAACTTCCAATAATATCGGAATATTTATCAGCACTTATGATGCATACACTTTATATGATGGTCCTACACTTTTCATCACAAACAATGTTAATAAAATAGCGACATTTTACATTCAACAATCTAATATTCCTACTACTATCATACAAGAATTATATAGTAATATTGATTTCAATAATTCCATTCAAACTAGAATACAACTACTTGAAAAATTAATTGAACAAGAAAAATGTTCTAAAAATGAGAACATTAATGAAAACACAAAAAATAACAAAAACAGAGACAAAGATAATAAAAATATTCAAAAATATAATATTGAAATACAAAATCTTAAACTCATGTTTAAAAAAATTAATATCAACGAACTATTCATACCCAACAGCAAACCACATTTAGAAAAATGGAAACCAAATTACAAAGACAACATCATCGATAATTTACATAATATACCTTTCACAAGCAATATTGACGAACAAACTATTCATCAAATCATGTCTATTACAGATATTAATGACACATGGAAAATTCTATTATTAATGGGCATCGGAGTTTTCTCTAATCATAACAGCACAAACTATACTCAAATTATGAAAACACTCGCAGAACAACAAAAATTATACTTAATTATTGCTAATAGCGATTATATTTATGGCACTAATTATCAATTCTGTCATTGCTACATCAGCAAAGATTTAGATTTAACACAAGAAAAAATAATTCAAGCACTGGGAAGAGTCGGAAGAAACAATATACAACAAAATTACAGCATTCGTTTTAGAGATTATCAAAAAATATATACCTTATTCAACTTCGTTACACCTTTACAATCACACCTTAAATTAGAAGTTATCAATATGAATAGACTTTTATCCTAGAATGTATAAAAACTTACAACATTACACCTAACAAAACTTATGGTGAACTAGAACCTTTTGATTCAAGGAATGTTTTCAATGATCTCAACTCTTCCGCAAGATTATTGATGGACTAAAAATCACTTAATGAAGTCATATTACTATAAAAAATTATATTTTATATATATAGATAGATAGATGAGTACTGACTACTTAAATAATAGTAATTCATATATTGAACAAAAAAAAAGTGAAAACAATACCAAAATTTATGGACTTATTAGTAATTTGATAAAAAAAATATTTTTATTAATAATATATTTAGCATTCGGTGTTTATAGTTTATATAATGTTAAAATTTCTGAATCTAAAATTATAGATAAATACCAAAATTATATAAAGAACAAATACAAAGATAATAATATTTCAAGTAAAGAAGAAATAGTAAAATCTTTAAATTTATATATAACCGAAACACCAAAAAATAATGGAGAACTACAAACAGACAAATTTACAACGAATGGAGATGGAAAACAGAACTTTTATTTTGTGCCTTTTGATTTATTAAAAAATAAAGATGACATCCATAAATCTTCCTATTATGAAAATGAAATTAATTTTCAAAAATATTTACACAAAAATATTAATAATGGAAATATTTACTTATATTATTCAAGAGTATTTGATGCATTATTGGGAAGCAACGAATTTATATATAATTATTTTTATAGTTTCTTTATTTTTAAAGGAAAATTATTAAATTTTATCATTATATTATTATTACCAATATTCATAATATACGTTTGTGTGCCTTTGTTAATATTCATAAATTACGGATTATCAATATTTTATCATTTTTATTACATTAAATGTTTGTTCATGGAAAAAAAATCATCTTCATTAGAATACAATAAAAAATGGGAAGAAAAAGAATGGCAAAGAGATAATGAACCATTAAATTATTTTGTGTTTCCTATCAAATTTTTATATTTTCTCTTGTATGTGATTCCAATCTTTTTTATCAGCATGATATTAATATTGATTTTAATTATATATCCTTTATTTGGATTACCAGGATTATTTATCTATGATTTAATTCAAAAACAAGGTGTTTTCAAATATAATAGTTTTATTAATAAAGATAATTTTTTTAATTGCTTTTTGATGAATACTTTTGATAAATATAAATATTGGATATATGCATTATATGTTATAATGATAATATTTATTATCATTAAAAATTATAAAACTTTAGAATAACCTTACCTACTCTACCCTACCCTAAAATATGAAATCAAAATTGGATATAGAAAATAACTAATGTATAAACTAATATTGCAACTATTATAGATATTATCCAAATTGGAATTATAGTTTTCTTTTTATAACCTATTCCAAAATGTTTGATAGATCCATCTTTATTATAAAATATTGCAGGTTTTATTCTATGTATAATTATTATTATAAGTAAGTAAATTATGATACATATAAACAATTTATTTTTTTTTATAAACTTCTTATTCATTTTATTAAATATATATTTTAAAAATTGATTTAAAAAACAAAAATATTAAATGTAATAGATATAATTAATAATATATGGAAGAATACTATAAAATGACATCTACCGCAATAAATTCAAAAGATAGAGAAGAAAGAAAACAAAGACATCATACATTATCCCATCAATTACAACATCAAAACACCATCACACAGGGAGGCGCCACATACGAAAAAAAAAAAATTGATATTAAAAATGTTTATAATAAATCACAATTTACAACCAAATTAATATTTCCATACTCATTAATCAATCGTGATATTAATACAATTATTGAAAAAAAAATTAAGGAAAATATAGAGGGAAAATGTATAAATGAAGGATATGTCAAAAATAATTCTGTTAAATTAATAACGTATTCATCAGGATTAATTAAAGGTTCAAATATAGAATTTACAACATTAATTGAATGCTTCATTTGTAATCCAGTTTCTGGAATGTTATTAAATTGTATTGTTAAAAATGTCACAAAAGCAGGGGTTCGTGCTGAATCTATTGACGAAGACCCAAGCCCATATATATTGTTTATTGCAAGAGACCATTATTACAATAACGATTATTTTAATTCTTTGAAAGAAAATGATAATATTATTGCCAGAGTTATAGCACATAGATATGAGTTAAATGATAAATATATTAGTATTATAGCGGAATTATTACCACAATCATATAACAAAAAATTATAAATAAACTGCAACTCTCCGCTACACCTATCATAAAAATGATGTGATAAAATGTGATGGAATTTTATATTCAAATGAAACTATTTTGGCATATTTTATTTCTGTCATTCTTTTAGAAATATTTTTTTTTATTATTATATATTTAAAATATTCTATATATAGCTTGTAATCTTTTTTATAAATAAAATTTAACCAAAATTGTAGTTTCATATTATGTATTGATTCTATATTCAAGTTTATATTTGACATTAATCTAAAATCCCTTAATTTTGTTAATTGCGTGATACGATAAGGAAGTTCAATCAGATTATTAAAACTAATGCCTAAAAATTTTAAATGTTGAAGATTGCATATTGCATTAGGAATATTTTGTAAATTGATATTATTAGAAATTATTAATACTTTTAAGTTATTTAAGTATCCAATACTTTCAGGTAATGATTGTAAATTATTATTATTACTAATAATTAAAGTCGTAAGATGTTTCAAGTCATAAAAAATATCTGGAATTAATTTTATTGAATTATTTAAGGAAATATTAATTTTTTTTAAATTTGTAAGTTTTCCAATACTTTCATTTATTTTTATTAAATTATAATTATATGTAATACAAAGTTGTTTTAATTTATTAAAATATCCAATACAATCAGGTAACACTATTATTTCATTATAACAAATTTTTAACTCTTGTAAATTTATAAAAAATCGTATATTTTGTGGTATAATCACCATATTATGAATAACAATTTTTTTAACTTGTTTATTTATAGACAGAGGTGCGTGGAATAAATTCATTACTTCCATTCATATTATATCAATATATTATTATATTTAATTATATTACTTATATATGATTCTTATATTTGATGCAATAAAAAATAAAATTATTAACTTGATTGTAAGCGGTATAATTTTTATTCTTATTGATAGTGTATATCTTTATACGATTAGTAATAAGTTCATAAAGATGATTGAGAATATTCAGAAAGAAAAAATATATGTTAATATATTTGGTGTTTTATATTGTTATATTATATTAATATTAGCATTTAATTACTTTGTTTTACATAAAAAATTCAATAATATGGATACATTTTTATTGGGTATAACAATATATGGTGTATATGAAACTACTAATTATGCATTTTTTAAGAATTGGAATATATCTTTTGTCATTATGGATACATTATGGGGGGGTGTATTATTTTTATTAACCAAATTAATATTTATTAGGCTGTGGGCGTAGCCCACACAAAGGGAATGGGGGTCGCATGGGATAGGGATAGGGTAGGGAGTTGGAGGGGGAACGATGTAGCGGAGAATAACTTTGTCTTTGAGAAAGTTTATTCTCAACGGATAAAATTAGTTGAGAAGAAACCAAACTATGTTTGGTTATTCTCCGCATACTGCGGAGAAGAAATGTAAAAAAGGTGTAAAAAACACAAACAACCTTTAAGGCTGCTACACTATCAATATGTTACTTCTTGGATTTATAGTACTGATATGTATTCTACATATGGGACATTTTATATTTTCTCGAACATTATTAAGGTTTGAATAACAACGAATACATAAGGTATGATTACAAGGTAACTGCATTATTGTATATTTATAACAAACACAACATTCCTCAATAAAAAGTTTTATATTTGGAATATTATCAATCACTGAATAATCAAATTTATTTTTTTTTTGTAAACACAAAACACTATTATAACGATCTGTTTTAATAAGAGATATTTTTTCTATTATTGTTTTTTTTATATCCAAAAATAATTCTTTATTGTATATTGAAGTATATTCAATATATCTCGTTAATAAATGAATTTTTTCATAATTCAAAGTATCACAATCATTACGAATTAGGAAACAAAAGTGTATAATAATATATATCTTATCTGTTATTAAAGTCTTATTAATAGATAAATAAGAACACGATAATACTACTTCATCAATAGAATGAATAGGCATTGGGATATGTTCAATATTGTTTGTGTTTATATCCAAAGTATTGAAAATATTCATAATAACATTTGAAAGATCAATATTTTCTTCTACTTCTCCCATAATAATTAAAAAAAATATTATATTATATATATATATTATTTTTTTATATCAATTTGTTCGAAGTCCCCTTCGCGTAGCCCCCTACATAAAAAATGAAAAGAAAACCCTTACTCTTTTCCTTCCCCTTAAAAACACTAACAACCTTTAAGGCGAAAAACGCAGAATACACGCGAATACACACAGAATACACGCAGAATACACAGGGAATGCCTTAAAGGAAATGAAGGTAAAAAAGAACAATGAAACACCCTTCCCCTTAAAAACACACAACCACCCTTTAAGGCAAAAAACGCAGAATACACGCAGAATACACAGAGAATGCCTTAAAGGAAATGAAGGTGAAAAGAACAATGAAACACCCTTCCCCTTAAAAAACACATAACCACCCTTTAAGGCAAAAAAGCAGAATACACGTAGAAAACACGCAGAATACACAGAGAATGCCTTAAAGGTGGTTGGGTGTTTTTAAGGCTTCAGAGAATGGGGGGTCGTAGGGGGGCTACAGGGAGAATGGGGGGTCGTAGGGGATAGGGGAGGGGGTTGGAGGGGGACGAAGTCCCCTTCGCGTAGCCCCCTGCAGCTGCACTAAATCTTATCTAAGTCGTAATTATTCGTGGCGCAATATTCATAGTGATGAGTTCTTGAAATAATAATTTGCATGCATAGGGTATTTCTACATATGAAAAATCACTACGATTGTCACAAGTTCTACAATGGTGAATATGTAATGTGTCGTTAAAAGACGCAATCATGCCACACTTTTTACAAATATGCACAGAATATTTATCTGATGAATCATACATGCGTCCTTTTGTAAATCTAGAAGCTCCATGTGATATCATAGCATCTCTTTCCATTTCTCCAAATCTTAATCCTCCATCTCTCGATCTACCTTCAGCTGGTTGTCGTGTAAGATTGACCATAGGACCTATAGATCGACTATGTTGTTTATCACACACCATATGTTTTAATCTTTGATAAAACACTGGTGCGTTGAATATTTTGCATTCGATTTGTTCTCCTGTTTCTCCATTATATAGTATGTCATTACCATAAGCTTCATGACCGAGATCAAGGAGTATTTGTGATATAGTTTCTACATCTAAATTTCCAAAACTTGTGCCATCTCCAAATAATCCCAACTCTACTATCACTTTACATAGGATCATTTCTTTCAATTGACCTATGGTCATTCTAGAAGGAATAGCATGTGGATTGATGATAATATCAGGTCTAACACCTTTACTTGTAAAGGGCATATCTTCTTCAGGTATAATTAATCCTATCGTTCCTTTTTGTCCCATACGACTTGAAAATTTATCTCCAATTACAGGTTTTCTAAAAGTTCTTAATCTTACTTTTGCAAATGTGTAACCATTTCCGTTTCTATCAATATAATTTTTATCAATATATGTTTCTTCATTTGTTCTATAAATTCTACTTTGATCTTCATATTTAATTATTTTTGTATGATCGTTTTTATTTTCTTTAATGGGAAACACTTTTGAAATAATTATATCTCTATTTTCAATTAAAGTGTTTTCTTCTACTAATCCTTTCTCATTCACCTTATCATAGTTCGCATATTTCATGCCTTTCGTTTTACTTTTATCTGGCTTACATCGTATTTCATCATCACCATTAATTTTTTGTTTATCTTCATCTTTTTCTGTATGGAAAATAGTCGCTACAAATAAACCTCTATCAATTGATCCTTTGTTGACAAGCAACGAATCTTCTTGATTATATCCTGTATATGTTGCGATCGCAACAATACAATTAAACCCACTAGGAATTTCATTTAATTTTATAATATTCATGATACGTGTATCTACAAGTGGTCTTGATGGATATGTTAAAATATATGAAGTTTTATCCATCCTTTCATGATAATTCAAAGCATAAATTCCCAACGCTTGTTTTCCTTGAGCGGATTGATAGGTGTTTCTCGGAGATTGATTAAAATCAGGAAAAGGAATACACGAAGCTGTTATACCAAAAATTGTGCTAGGATGTATCTCGCAGTGTGTGTATTTAATAAGATTATTTTTGTTATTCAATAAATCTTTAGGTTGTGTTGCAATCATACAAAATTCTTGTTCATCAGCATCGATATATTCAATAATTGAATCTTCTAATTTACAAGAAGTCAATAAATCATCCCATAATAATTCTTTTTTTGATAATTTAGTGATAATATCCTTATTTAACAACAATTTGTTATCTTTCACTCTTAATAAAGGTCTTGTAGGTCTTCCTAGCTCATTACATATATATATTTCTTGTGTTTTATAATTAAAGACAATCGAAGTATATATATTTATGATTCCTTTGTATTTTAAATTTTTCATATGTGCATAAAGTTTTACTGGTTCATCAGTGATTCCTATCCAACAACCATTAATGAATATCTTTACTTTAGAGACACAATCCTTCGGTGACAACGATTCAATATTGATCGTAAAAGGTTCAATATAATCATATAACGGATTATTATGAGAATAAATAGTTATATGTGTTAAGAAACTTATATTTTTCACTACACCTACGGATTGACCCTCAGGAGTCTCCACAGGACAAAAATAACCCCACGAACTTCCATGTAATTTTCGTGGAGGTATTAGTTTTCCACTTTTGTCTAAGGGAGTTGAAATCCTACGTAAATGACTTAACGTTGATGGATAAGTTAATCTACTTAAAACTTGAGCTACACCCACTTTATTTGAATTATTGAATTTTATTCCAAAATCACCTGTCGCCAACGCTCTTTTAAACCCATTCTCTATTGTTGTTGATTTTATAATTTTGTAAATATTTGTTTGATTTATTATATTCATATAGTCTTCTGTTGAACGCCAACTTCCTGTATTCATTTCACGAATTATATGTTTTTCCATATCTTTCACTACTTTATTAAAATAATTTCTAAATAAATTATTCATCGAATAACCTGTCAAATCTACACGTTTATTTATAAATGAATCACGATCATCTTGATTTATATATCCTAATTTCGCTCTTATAAGTTTATTTGTCATTAATCCTAAAAAATAAATCTTTTGTTTGTTTGTTGAACAATGCGGAAATAAATCATTCTTCAATACTTCTATTGTAAAATCCTTCTTTTTATTATACCCTTTTTCTTTATCCATATTAAAAGGAATAAATGACACATTATTTGATATATATTTTATTGAATCATCACGTGTTAGAAAATCATTCGCCTCTATGATAGACGCTTGTAATATTTCTAATATATCATTATTTAACGTGTTATTTTCAAAAACTATTTCTCTCGAATCTATAAAATTTAGCAATATATATTCACATATTTCTTTATCAGATATTACACCCAAAGCACGAAATAATATAAATAAAGGAATATGTTGTTTCACTCTCGTTAATTGCACGTAGATTGGATGACCAAAACCATTATTTTTTGAATTTATAAATAAACTTATTTGTTTTGGTGAAATACATTTATTATCAGGAATTGACTTTATCTCAGCCGTCCAAGAATACTTTGAATTCGTTTTTGATATATTAAAACAATATATCTTATTCTCAGCAGCTCTTTCTTGACCTAATACTGTTTTCTCTGAACCATTTATTATAAAATAACCACCCGCATCATATTTACATTCATTTAAATTATTGCAATCTAAATGTTTGTATTGATTTAACACACAAATATTCGATTTTAACATTATTGGCATCTTTCCAATATGAACTGTAGGAATTAATTTATATTTCACATCAGACTTTTCTAAATTCTCACCACTATATACTACTATTTTGCAATTTATATCTATCGTCATTGCCGAAGAATACGTAAAATTTCTTAACCTTGCTTCTTGTGGAAACATTAGTTTTATTGCACCATTATTTTCATATATTTGAGGTCTATACATATGAAAATTCTCAAAATAAATATACAATTCTAAAGAATACTTATCCAGTTGTTTATTCAAATATTGTTCTGATACTATTTTTACTGGAGAGAACATTTCTATCGTTTTTATTAATTGATAATCAATAAAATTATTATATGACTCTATTTGATGTCTCACTAATCTTTCCAAATGTTTGTCATTAAAATATGACTCTATTATCGTCCATGGTTCTTCAATATATTTATTATAATTAAATTCATCCTTGTTTTCGTTCTTATCAGTATCTGTACGATCATTCATTACATCTACATCTACACCTACACCTACACCTGTATCTGATATTATATGAGATGTCATATCGTTTAAATTATCGATGTTATTCGACAAAACGTCTGAAATTAGACTCGAACAACCAAACATATCGTTTGAAATTTGTGATATTGCCACTGACATCTTTATTAAAAAAACCTTCCATATATTTAAATCAATTTTTTTTATATTTAAAAATTATTCTACTATTTTTATATATTTATATTTATGTCTAATTTTTATCATATTTATGAATATAACAAATTCCTAAAAAAATTAGAAAAAAACATTTCTGATAAAAATAATAAATATATCAATTTAACAAAAAATAACAACCTTTTCAACAATAAATATTTGGATTATTGTAATTATAATATATATGAAACACACACTAAATATAGTGAAAAAACAAACAAACAAATTCCTTACACACAGACTCAGACACAAGAACAAGAAATCACTAAACATAAACATACATACGAAAATTCTAACTCATTTTATGACAAAAATATTTTGACAAAAGAAACATATGAAAAAGAAGAAAATAAATACACTAAAAATATAGAAAACACAGAACAAAAAACACCCACTTTAAACAACAACGATAAAACTAAAATTAATATTATTATTGATAAACAATTCATAACTATTCAAGATTTATTGGATGTCATTAATAACTATCCTGACGATGATAACATTATTTATAATATTGACATTAAAGCACTACATAAAATTAAAACACCATTATTGCAATTACATAATATGATCGGAATTGAAAATTTAAAACAGAATATTGTTTATCAATTGTTGTATTATATTCAACAAATGCACATTTATCAACATAACGATGAATTTATACAAAATGATTACATGCACATGGTTTTATATGGACCACCTGGTTGTGGAAAAACCGAGATCGCAAATATTATTGGTTCTATATATTCTAAATTAGGAATTTTAAAAAAACAAACTTTTAAAAAAGTCTCAAGAAGTGATCTCGTCTCAGGATATTTGGGACAAACCGCCATAAAGACTAAAGAAATCGTTAATGAAGCATTAGGAGGCGTATTATTTATAGATGAAGCATATTCTTTTGGAAATAAAGATGATAAATTTGACTCTTTTGCTAAAGAATGTATTGACACTTTATGTGAATTATTAAGTTATCATAAAAATAATCTTATGGTCATTATTGCAGGATATGAAAAAGAATTAGAAGATTGTTTTTTTAGAATTAATAGAGGATTAATATCACGATTCTCTTGGAAATTTCATATTGACGATTACTCTTCAAATGATATTTTACAAATATTTAAAAAAAAAATTAATGATATTGGATGGATATATGAATCAAATATTGATGAGAAGTGGTTTGAAAAAAATAGAGAATATTTCAAATATAGTGGAAGAGATATTGAAAACTTTTTATCTAAAATTAAAATCTGTCATAGTAGTAGAGTTTTTTGCTTAGATGAAAAACTAAAAAAAAAAATTAATGATATTGATATTGAAAATGGATTTAAGTTATTTATTAATAATAGAGAAATCAAACAAGAATATAATCATAACTTACATTCTATGTATATATAAATTATAAACCTTTTGCACTTTTTATACATCATAACATTTCTTCTTAATGAATAAAATTCGTTGAGAAGAAACTTTCTCAAAGACAAAGTTATTCTCCGCAACAGCGGAGAATTTTGTTTAATATCTTGACAATTATTTATTTCTACAATATTTATCTCTTTTTCCACATTCCCATATTCTTTTTTGTTTATCTAAAACATAATTTACATCAAATTCAGGTTGGAAATATTCTACTGGAAATGGACTAAATACTCTGAATACAAAATTACAATTTACACACCAAAATTGTTGTTTTTCTATTAGTAATTTTCTTCCTGCTTGACCATAAGTCGCAACTTTACATGTATTACACCTTGATTCCATTCTAATATTTTGTTGTTTGTTAATTTGAAATGTAATAATTATTTTACACCCTTGAAGATTGCGGGGCATCAATTAAAATTTAATGATAGTCAAAATATAAATATTTAATTTCTTAATTAATTTATAAATAAAATAAAAGGCTAAGGTTAGAGATACCTATGACTTTTGGCGGCTACGAAGTTTTTTATTGGATAATAAAAAAATTGAAACCAAACTATGTTTGGTTATTCTCAACGAATTTTATTCGTTGAGAAGAATTAATTATATGACTGATAATAGTAGTAATATAACTTGTATTATTGAAGAAATGGATTTAACCAAATTGTCAAAAACAGAACTTTTAGCAAAGTGTGAAGAAACTGGAATTAAAAAATATAAATCAAAAAATAAAGAAGAATTAATTGCTTTACTTGAAAATAAACCTGTTGAAAAAAAAAAGATTGAACTAATAATAGAAGATGATGATACAGAAGAAAAAATTAATGAGAATATTAATAAAATTCTAATGGATGTATCAAACGAAGATGAAAAAATAAGCAATACTATCATTACAAATAAATCAAACCAAATAAAACATTTGAAACCATTAATAAAATGGAGTGGTGGAAAAAGCGATGAAATTAAAATGTTTGAAAAATATTTTCCAGAACATTATACAAGATATATTGAACCATTTATAGGTGGCGGTTCAGTATACTTTTATTTAAATCCAGATAACGCTGTTATAAGCGATGTTCATACTGAATTAATTGATTTATACAAAAGTATAGGAAATGGAAAAGGTCAAGAAATATTTGATTTTATGAAAGAAAATCCTAATGATGAAAATACATATTATAAAGTTAGAGATGAAATGGTCATAAATGATACTTTAGATAGTGCAAAACGATTTTATTATCAAAGAAAGACTTGTTTTAGAGGTATGTTAAGATATAATAAAAATGGAAAGTTTAATATACCATTTGGTAGATATAAAACTATAAATTATAATGAAATAATAAATAAAGATTATGAAATGTTATTAGGTAGAACCGAAATATTAAATAAAGGGTTTGATTACATTTTTGAAAACTATAATGATGAAAACAATTTTATGTTTTTAGATCCTCCGTATGATAGTGAATTTACTGATTATGGTTATTGTCAATTTGGCAAAGAAGAACAAAAAAAATTAGCATTGCTTTTCAAAAATACAAAAATTAAATGTTTAATGGTAATTGGAAAAACAAAATTCATAGAAGAATTATACAATGGTTATATAGTTGCTGAATATGATAAAAAATACAGATTTAAATTATATGATAATCGTATTGGAGATGAAATTAATACAAAACATTTAATTATTAAGAATTATTAATTTATGGCATTCAAAACTATTCAAATCTTACTCTTATTTTAGTTCCAATTTCTCTAAAATATGAATAATAATCATCCTCGTTCCAATAAACATTAATAATATTTAAGAAATCTTCCATATGGTCTATTTTTATTCCTCCATTTTCAAATGTTTTTATATTTGAAAGTCCTGCAGTTAGTATTTTTCTATTATACACACTCCAATTTAATATTCCGCAATCAATCGTATAATCTAAATAAGTTGTTTTTAATGAATTTTCAATCTCTTTACACTTTGTTATAGTTGCTGGCAGTTTTTCTGTATCAAGTTCAATATTTCCTTTTAATTCACGATAATAAATAATTTTATTCACTTCATCTTTAAATATTAAATCAACATCTTTTTTTTTGTTATTAACTTTTTGAATACCACAATTTAATAATTGAAAATTATGATTAGTTTTTATTAATTCTTTTGATAAGAATTCACCAAGTCTTCCCAGTTTAATATTAATAGATTGTTCACTTGGTTTTTCGCCGTATAATAAATGTGAAATTGAACCTGGTTTAGTAAATGTTAACTCACCCTCTAAAGCTTTATCAACCCAAATTATTCCTATTTGTTTTATGTTCGCAATACAATCATCATTTTCAATTACTAATATTGGTTTGGTTTCCATTTTTCTATATTGTATTATGATAAGTATTTTATTTCATAACTTGTCAAAAAGCAATTCAATTTTTTTATAAATAATTAAATAATATATATGCCTAAACATAAGAGCGAAGATTTTAAAATGTCTGCGGCTGAATATTATTTAACCGAAGATGTTTCACATCACAAGAACAGGTATGTAAAATATTTAAGTGTAGTCCAAGAAGTTTAATGCGTTGGGTTGAAAAATATGATGAAGAAGGTGCAATTAAAAGACATAATAGACAACCAATAGCATATAAAATTAAACAAAATGAGGTTAAGATAAATATAATAAAAAATTGATTTAAATTATATGGATAATGACAATAACATAGTCTGTAATATTGAAGAAATGGATTTAACCAAATTGTCAAAAACAGAACTTTTAGCAAAGTGTGAAGAAACTGGAATTAAAAAATATAAATCAAAAAATAAAGAAGAATTAATTAATTTACTTCAAAATAAACCAGTTGAGAAAAAAAATGTTGAACTGATAATTGAAGAAGATGTGTCAAAATATAAATATTTAATTTGTTAATTAATTTAAAAATAAAATATTTAGTAAAAATTTTTATATGTAATTTTGATAAAGAAAAAATTGTTAATAATGCTAATATTGGTGATATAATTAGATCAATAATATATAATATTTGTGTATTAAAAAATTATAAATTTTTAGATGATTTTAAACTATTAGGGTTTTTATATAGAACTCACAAAAATATAAAATTTACAGGATTGAAATACAACTCGCTCAAAGGAATAGATAAATTAATAAATACAGAACCTATTTAATTGTCTTCTTCAATAATTAATAACTTTTTTGGTTTAACAATTTTAGATTTTTTAACAATCTTTTTTGGTTTAACCTCTATTTCAATTATTTCTTCTTCTTCGGCAATTGAACTAGTATCACTTTCGTTTAATGGTTTTTCAATTTGATTAATTTCTTGTCTTGTTAATCCAATTAGTTTATAAAATTCATCCTCTGTAATATCATTTATTCCTAACTTACGAATATCTGGAATAAATACAAAAGCTTCTTTATCTAAAAAGTGTTGAGAATATCTTGTATAATTTACAATTATATCACAAATTTTAAATTTTAATAATTTTTCAATTAACTCTAAATTATCTCCTAATATATAGTATTTATTACAACCAGTTAATCCTAATTTTCCATCATCTATAAATATTCCAGTAAATCCACATTTATTTGATATAATTAATTTTTTTTTAGACATATCAGGATGAATTTCATTTAACTTTTTAACCAAAAGACCATCTTTTATTGTATATCTATCTACTCCAAGCATATCACTTATTTCATATTTATTTGGAATTCTAAACATATTATTACTATTTGATTTGACAACTTTTGTTTTATATTCTAATTTTAAATTATGTAATTCTATAAATTTTATTAATTTACTAAATATATTATGATAAGCGAATGGAATAGAATATTCGCTATTTAATACTTCATAGTTTGTCATATTAAAGATTTTTGCTCTTTTAATATTTGAAACAATCTTTGTTTTTTGATTGTTGTTTGGAATATTTTTAATAATATATAATGAAATAGGAATATCCGCATTAATATTTTGCTTAGAATATGAATCATCCCATAAGTTTAACCAAATAATATATTTGTCTATCATAAACTTATGTAGTTCCATTTTTTGTTTTAACCAATAAGAAGGTGTTATAAAAGCTAAATATCCATTTTCTTTAAGATTGTGAAAGCTTTTATCAACGAATTTTGTCCATATAACTTCTCTGTCTTTACTATTTTTAGTTTTTGTATGAGACCATATTCCTCCTTTATTATATGGCGGATTTCCGAGAATCACATCAAAGTTTTCAACACTCCACTCAACATCTGGGTCTAATCCCAAGGCATCGCCTTCATACAGATTTAAACAATAATAATTATTTACATCAAATATTTGACGACAAATGAAAACATTTTTTTTATTAAGTTCTGCCATATAAATCATCTTTTCTAAAATATGTTCTTTCCTATCATCATCATTTGGAATTTCTTGTTTCAATCCTTCCATTAATCTCAAATATACTGCCACAGAGAAATTACCCATACCACAACCAGTTATATCACCCCATTTGAAATTTTTCTCAGTAAATATGCTCTTTCCATTTTCCTTAATATAGTGTTTATCTAAATTATCCAACATTTCAAATACTAATTCCATTGGTGTAAATACTTCACCATTTTCTTGTTTTTCCTTTTGTTTTGGTTTCAAACAACTATCAATCAACTCTAATAATTCTCTTGGCTTATCTATCAAACTTTGTAAAGACATTTTAAATTGAATTGCTATATTATATATAGAAGAGTTCTTTGTAACATATTTTTCAACAATTTTTTCAACCAACTCGTAAATATCCTTTTTATTCCACCAGACAAATGACTGGTCGTTAAATACTTCCAGCAAATTTGGATTTTCCTTAATTGTATTCAATATTTCAGTAAAATCATATTTATTGTCTTGAATCGTTAAAATACAACTTAAAGGAATAAGAAATGGCAATACATCTTTCGTAAGAGATATATTTTGTGTATCTTTTTCTTCATCGCAATCTTCATCTTTATCATCAACACTACTATCATCGCCATCATCTTTTTCTTGTTTTGTAATTTCTTTTCCACTTTGTAATGGTTCATCACTTTCATCATGAAATTGAATTTTTACATTCACTTTTTCATCACCAATAGAACTTGTAAAATACTGATTAATTAATTTTTGG
>Ga0214923_10003432_pt1 | contig 19871 bp, 16 predicted proteins | sample LL1510_MetaG_FD_177993 | JGI IMG/M metagenome (GOLD analysis project Ga0214923, IMG submission 177993) | Freshwater microbial communities from Lake Lanier, Atlanta, Georgia, United States - LL-1510 | ecosystem: Environmental > Aquatic > Freshwater > Lake | place: USA: Georgia | collected...
ATCGACACCCGGATCGCCCAGTACGAAATGGCCTTCCGCATGCAGGCGAGCGTGCCGGAACTCGTCGACTTCGCCGACGAGCCGGAGCACGTGCTCGACCGCTACGGGCCCGACGTGAGGACGAAGGGCAGCTTCGCCTACAACTGCCTGATCGCCCGCCGCCTGCTCGAACGCGGCACGCGGTTCGTGCAGCTGATGCACGCCGGCTGGGACCAGCACGGCAACCTCTTTACGCAGCTCGCGATCCAATGCGCCGACACCGACGCCCCGTCGGCCGCCCTGATCCAGGACCTCAAGGACCGCGGGCTTCTCGACGACACGCTCGTGCTCTGGGGAGGCGAGTTCGGCCGCACCCCCTTCGGCCAGGGCGACCCGAATAACCCCAAGGGCCGCGACCATTTCGGGAGGGCGTTCTCGTGGCTCCTGGCCGGCGCCGGCGTGAAGGCGGGCCACGTGCACGGCTCGACGGACGACTTCGGCTGGAACATCACGGCCGACCCGGTGCACGTGCACGACATGCAGGCCACGATCATGCACCTCGCGGGCGTCGACCACACGCGGCTCACCTACCGCTACCAGGGCCGCCAGTTCCGGCTCACCGACGTGCACGGCCATGTCGTGACGGGCATTCTGGCTTGAGAAAAAGGGCGGCCTGGGCCCGCGCCGCACGGCTTTGCGTCGAACTGGCAATCCGGGCGGGGTTGGACGGCGGCGGAAAGTCGTCACGTCGTAGGGGTCGTGCCGGTTTCGGCACCGGAAAACTGCGGAAATACACGCAGAAATTCATTGAACCGGGGCCAGGGCTGGGTATCGTCGGCTCTTGGAAGTGAACGTCGTCGGCTTGGGCCGGTGGCGTTTCCCCCGACACCCCAGTGGAATCGCACGGCATGGACCTCGCCCATCATCCGGATCCCGAAGAAGTCGACTGCCTGCTCCGCAACGCCGAATTGCGCGACGCCATCGAGCCCTACCTCGACGAGGCCGTGTTCGAGATCGACTTCCGGCTCCTGCCCACGCACGTCGAAAACCGGTTTCTCGAGTCGATGCTCGCCTGGGAGCAGGCGCCGCTCGTGCCGATCGCCCGCTGGTTCGACCCGCCGCTGGCGATGCAACCGGCCTGCACGCTCGACGACGAGCAGGTGCACGGGCGGCTCTGGGAGGTGATCGAGCGGCTGTATGGGAAGCGGGTCGTGCTCGACCACACCGACCACCTCTCCGACCGCGAACTCTACGGTCTCGTCCGCCGCGACATCCTGCCTGCGGCGGTGAAGCGGGTCGACCTGCCCGACAACTACTTCCACTGGGACTGCAGCGCCGGCGACGCCGAGGATCTCTCCGTGTGGCTGACGTACTACGCCAGCGAACAGGAGCGGGAGCAGTGGCGGCTGGAGGAGGGCCGCGACCCGCCGCCTCGCAGGGTGCCCGCCCATCCGCGGACGCTCCCCACCGCCCCGGTCTGAACCCCACGCTCGGTGATGCTTTCACCGCGCGGGGAAAATTTCACCGCCGGTTCAGCCGGTGCCGATTCGACGAGCCTCGTCGCGTTGGGAAAAACCGGCTCGTTCCGCTGCCTCGGATTCGTGCGTGCCTTCGGCATGACGATTGCACTGCGGGACGCGAGCGTCATGCCCCGCTCGGCAGCCGCCGGAAATGCCATGCCCTCAGAACACCCCCCGGTGAATCTTCGCAGCCTGGTCGCGGGCTTCTCGAAGAGTGGCTTCACGCTGGTAGAGCTTCTGGTCGTGATCGCGATCATCGGCGTGCTGGTCGGGCTGCTGCTCCCGGCCGTGCAGAGCGCCCGCGAGTCGGCCCGGCGGTCATCGTGTTCGAACAATCTGCGGCAGCTCCCGCTGGCCTTCCATAACTACGAGTCGGCCCGGAAATCCCTCCCGCCACTCATGCGTCGCTATGGCGATGACACAAAAACGCCCTCGGTGGCCGGCTGCGAGCCGACTATGGCCTTTCGGAGCTGGGCGCCGGACGTCCTGGCATTTCTCGAAGAGACAGCAGTCATGGCCGGGTATGACCTGTCGAAAAATTGGTGGATGAACGACGACACTCTGGCCACACCCACCACAGGCGGTGTGGCTGGGGTGCTCGACAGCCCGGTGACGGGCAATCGTTCGCTGGTGCGGACGCAGTTTCCGGTGATGCAGTGTCCTTCCGCGTATCCCGGCAACCGCATTCAGGACAAGATCGAGTCTGCCGCGAATAAACCGCGAAAGACGGGCGCCTGCAGCGACTATTTTCTCGTCGCGGGAACCGGGACCAATTTCAACAATCTGGCGAATTTGACGGCCTCCACCGGTACGGTGACGCCCGGGCCCGGGCCGACGGAGCAGTGGAGCGGCTGCACGAGTTCTCTGGTTTCCGGATCGGTCTCCCGGCCTCGCAGCACGCTGGCGAAGATCACCGATGGCACTTCGAAAACGATCCTGCTCGCGGAATGTGCGGGCCGCGAGGACGTGTGGCGCGCCGGGGCCCGGACGCCCGCCAACGCCGACAACAATTCGGGCAATGCCTCGTGCGCTCGGGCACAAGGAGGCTCGTGGGCGACAAACGACAACCCTCATGGGTTCGGCGAAAAGAAAGACGCATGGTGTCCGGCCAGCACCGGGAGCACTCTCGCTGGTGCCATTCCGACCACACTGTTCAGGGTCAACGGATCGAACGAGTCGGGCTGGCTCATCTACGCGTTCCATCCCGGCGGGGCGCACATCGCCATGGCGGATGGTGCGGTGCAGTTCGTGTCGGAGTCCACCGACGTGCGGATCCTCGGTGAACTCGCGACCCGGGCCGGGGGCGAAGCGTCCTCGTTGCCGTGACGGTGGGATTCGCTCCCTCGCACATCGTCCACGCCGGCCCCTATACTTCCCGCCGGAGGTGCCCCATGACCATCGTGCTGCGTTCGATTGTCGCCATCTGCGTCGCGTGCGCCCTCGTCTGCCTGGCGCCGGCCGCCCCCGCCGCCGACCCCGCCGCCATCAAGGCGGCGATCGAACGCGGGTCGAAATACCTGATCGAGCAGGGGCAGGCCGCCGACGGCAGTTTCTCGTCGCAGGTGGGGCCCGCGGTGACGGCGCTCGCCGTGACCGCGCTCGTTCAGAGCGGCACGCCGGCCGACGACCCGGCCGTGAAGAAAGGGCTCGAGTATCTCCTCAAGTTCAGGAACGCCGACGGCGGGATCCACACGCCCGACTCGAAGGTGGCCAACTACGAGACCGCGATCGCGATCATGGCGCTGGCCGCCTGCAACTACGGCGGCCGTTACGCGAAGGAACTGCAGGAGGCCGAGGCCTTCGTGAAGGGGCTGCAGTGGGACGACGCCGAGGGGAAGAACAGCGACGACCCCGCCTACGGCGGCGCGGGCTACGGCAGCAAGGGGCGCCCCGATCTCTCGAACACGGCGTTCATGATCGAGGCCCTGCGGAGCGTGGGCACGAGCCAAAACGATCCCGCGATCCAGCGGGCGCTGGCCTTCGTCTCGCGCACGCAAAACCTCGAAGGGCCGCACAACACGCTGCCGCATCCCGCCAAGAATCCCGACGGCGGCTTCTACTACACGCCGGCCAACGGCGGCGAGAGCCAGGCGGGCACGCTCCCCAACGGCGGCCTCCGGAGCTACGGCTCGATGACCTACGCGGGGCTCAAGAGCATGATCTTCGCAGGCGTCTCGAAGACCGACCCGCGCGTGAAGGCCGCCACGGCCTGGCTGCGGAAGCACTACACGTTCGCCGAAAACCCCGGCCTCGCCGACGCCGGACTCTATTACTACTTCCACACCGCCGCCAAGGCGCTCGAGGCCCTCGACGACGACCGCTTTGCGGACGAGGCCGGCACGGAGCACGATTGGCGCGGCGAACTCTCCGACGTGATCCTCGCCCGGCAGCAGCCCGACGGCTCGTGGGTCAACGGCAACAAGCGTTGGATGGAGGGCGATCCGAACCTCGTCACCGCCTACGCCCTGCTCGCGCTGTCGTATTGCGCGGCTACTCCTTGAGGTCGAAGAGCCGCTTGAGGGCGTCGAGGAGGCCGTGGGGCGGCCCCGCACGGCTCTCGTTGCGGAGCGATTCCAGCGGCGGGTGCAGCATCTTCGCGGCATACCGCTCGAACGCCTGGCGGATCTCGGCCCGGGCCGCCTCGTCGAGCGAGGGAAGGCGGCGGAAGAGCCGCTCGAGCTCCGCGTCGCCCGTCTCCGACCAGCCGGCCCGCAGCCGTTCGATCACCGGCGCCGTGGAGCGGTGGTGGAGGTCGCCCATGAAGCGGCGGGCCTCCTCCTCGACGATCGCGAGAGCCGCGGGCATCTCCCGCTGCCGGCTCTTCCGGTTGGCCTCGCAGGCCGCGCCCAGATCGTCGATCGAATAGAGCCACACGCCCGGCCGCGTGCCGATCGCGGGATCGAAGTCGCGCGGCACCGCCAGATCGAGGACGACCAGCGGCCGCCCCGCCCGGCCCGCCTCGGCCCGGGCGAACAGCTCGGCCGTGACGACGGGCTCGCTCGCGCCGGTCGTGCTCACGACGAGGTCGGCCGCGGCGAGCTCGGCGATGAGATCGGCGAACCGTCCCGGCCGGGCGTCGAGCCGGGCCGCGAGCCGGTCGGCCCGCTCGGCCGTGCGGTTGACCACGACCACGTCGCGGGCCCCGGCCTCGCGCAGGTAGCGGAGCGTCTCGTGGGCCATCTTGCCGGCGCCCACGAGCAGCACCCGTTTGTCGTCGAACCGCTCGAAGACGCCGCGGGCGAAGTCGGCGACGGCGACGCTCGGGATCGAGAGCCGCTCGCGGCCGAGCGCCGTCTCGCTCGCCACGCGCTTCGCCGTGCGCAGCGCCGCCTGGAACAGGCCGCCGGTGAGCGGGCCGGAGGTGTCGGAACGCTGCGCCAGCGCCCAGGCCTGCTTCACCTGGGCGAGAATCTGCGGCTCGCCGAGCACCATGCTGTCGAGCCCCGAGGCCACGCTGAAGAGATGCCGCACGACCGCCTCGTCGCTCTCGCGGGCGAGCAACGGGGCGAGCAGTGCGGCCTCGATTCCCCGGCACTCGGCCAGAAACGAGACGAGCTGCTCCGCGGGGGGCGGCACGGTCTCCCGCTCCCCGGCCGCGTAGAGCTCGACGCGGTTGCAGGTCGACAACAGCACCAATTCCCGGCCGGGAAACCGGTCGCGAAACCGGGCGAGCGCCTCGGCCGCCTGCTCGGCGGAGAACGCCAGCCGCTCGCGGAGGGCCAGCGGGACGGTGCGGTGCGTGCCGCCCACGAAGGCGAGCGTCATGGTGCGGCCTCCCGGGCGGTGGCCGCGTGGGTCGGGGGCACGCCGTGCCGGGTGGTGCCGAGGATGCCCCAGAGCATCGAGGCGGCGAGCAGGCCGAGGCTCACGAGCGAGAGCCACGCCCCCACCCGCGCCGCCTGGGGCCGCCGGGCGAGCGCCCGCCCGATGGCGGCAGCCACCACCAGCCACGCCACCACGAGCGCCATGCGCAGCACCACGGGGTCGTTCCAGGGGACCGTTTCGAGGAGGCCGCTCCGCCGGTTGACGGCGTTGAGGACGAGGCCCGAGACGAAGCCCGCGGCGCCGGTCCAGGCGGCGATCGAGGCGGCCCGCCCGGAGACGTCCGCCAGCCGTTCGAGGCTCGGCAGCCGCAGCCCCTGCGCGGGGGAGCGCTTGCGGGCCAGCCGCATCGCCTGGATGAGCCACATCAGCCCCGCCACCGCGCCGCCGGCCACGGCCACGCTCGCGGCGAGGTTGAACGACCCGTGGATCGCCCCCCAGACCTGCGTGGCCGGGCTCTGGGGAAACGGCGCGCGGCTGGAGAGCTCGGCCGCGCCCACGAGGCCGAGCACCACCGGCAGCACGAACAGGCCGACCTGCGTGCGCGGATTGGCCGCGAGCAGCCACAGGTAGCCGCCCGCGAGCAGCCAGGCCGCGAGGAGATACCAGTCGAACGCGCTCGAGAGCGGCACCGCCGGCTCGGTGGCGGCCCGCCACCCGAGGAACAGGGTGTGGGCGAGGAATCCCGCGGCCGCGAAGCCCACGAGCACCGCGCCCCGCAGCCCCGAGCGGAAGAGCGGCCGCGACGCCTCGCACACGAGCGCCACGAGGTAGCTCGCCGCGAAGCAGACGACGGAGATGCCGGAGATGAACGTGGTCATCCGAATCAGGATCGGGGCCGGATCGGGATCGGTACCAGGGGAGCGCGGCCGCAGTCGCGTGGTCCACCATGCAGTGTAGTTCCGATCCGGCCGCCGCGGAGCCGTGCCGCCGTGCCACCGCAGGTATACTCTCGCCGATGTCCGCAGCCCGTGCCAGCCTCGTGACCGAACCCGCGACGACGGCGGCGGAGCGGCGGCGGCAGTCGCTCATGATGCGGGCCTGCCGCCGCGAGCCCGTGGAACGCACGCCGATCTGGCTCATGCGGCAGGCGGGCCGCTACCTGCCCGAATACCGCGCCGTGCGCGAGAAGGTGGGGTTCCTCGAGCTCTGCAAGAACCCGCGCCTGGCCGCCGAGGTGATGATCGCCACGGTCGAGCGGCTCGGCGTCGACGCGGCGATCATCTTCAGCGATCTCCTCCCGATCCTCGAGCCGATGGGGATGGACCTCGAGTTCACCGCCGGGGAGGGGCCCGTGATCCACAACCCGATCCGGTCGGCGGCCGACGTGGCCCGCCTCCGGGAACTCGACGACCTCGACCCGCTCGGCTTCGTGATGGACGTGGTGCGGGCCACCCGGGCGGGGCTCGACGACTCGATCCCCGTGATCGGCTTCGCGGGCGCCCCCTTCACGCTCGCGAGCTACTGCGTGGAGGGCGGGGGCAGCAAGGCCTGGCTGCACACGAAGTCGCTGATGTATCGCGACGAGCCGGCCTGGCACGACCTGATGGGGCGGCTCGCGCGGGCGGTGAGCCGCTACCTCGTGGCCCAGTTCGACGCCGGGGCCCAGATCGTGCAGCTCTTCGACAGCTGGGTGGGCTGCCTCGGGCCGGCCGACTATCGCCGCTACGTGCTTCCGCACACCCGCACCGCGCTCGCCGAGGGGGAGCGGCGCGGGCCCGTGATCCACTTCGCGACGGGCAACCCCGCGCTCCTGCCGCTCCTGCGGGAGGCGGGAGGCACGGTCATCGGCGTCGACTGGCGGATCGACCTCGACGACGCCTGGCGGGCGATCGGCCACGACCGCGCCATCCAGGGGAACCTCGATCCGGCGGTGCTTCTCGCCGACCGTGCGACGGTGCGGCGCCGGGCGCTCGAGATCCTCGATCAGGCCGCGGGCCGCCCCGGCCACGTGTTCAACCTGGGGCACGGCGTCCTGCCGCAGACCCCGGTCGACAACGTCCTCGAGCTCGTCGCCGCCGTGAAGGGGGCGTAGCAGGTCGACCCTCGCCAACGCCCCGCCCCGCGGGGTACGCTAGCGTGTTGCGCGCCGCGGCCCTCCCGGCCCCGGGCCCCTTCCGGCGTCGAGCCCCGGTGCGCAGCGAGTCACCGGAGGGTTTCGCACCGTATGACGAGTCTCGAGAAGCGGCTGTTCCATCTGTTCGACAAGCGCGCCGTGGCGGACGCGCGGGCCGCGGCGGCAGTGCGGGTCTCGTGCCCGCGGGTGGGGCGGGTGCAGGCGACCGTCACCGACACCAGCGGCGCGACGCACGAGGTGGCGCTCGAGCTCTCCGCCGGGAGGCGCGGAGGCATGACGCTCGAAAGCCGGAGCACGAGCCCGCCCGGACGGGCGGGCAAACCCTGTGCGGCGCTCGCCGCCACGCTGCTGGAGGTGGACCGGCGCGGCCTGCTCTCGGGGATCAACGACCACACGCCCGTGACGCTCGACGTCGTGGCGGAGGACGACGACGTGGAGGAGGCCGATGGCGGCCGCGACGCTGCGCGCCCTGCGGGCCGGCCGACGTCGCGGCCGGCGCTCCGCGTGAACTCGGCCGCGGCCACGGCCGTCGCGCGGCGCGGCGGGGAACGGCAGCCGGCGTGGGCCGCGGACCTCGAGGAGCGGCGCCGGCTCGTCGAGCCCGCCGTGCGGGCGGGGATGCTCGACCTGGTGGACGGCCGCCGGACGACCGGCGCCGTCATCTTCCTGCTCGACATCACCGCCTCGCTCGAGGCCCGCTCGGCGGTGCTCGTGCCCTGCCGGATGCAGCTCGACGTCGCGGGGAACGCCACGGGGCGGCCGCACCCGATCATGATCGGGCCACAGGGCGACGTGGAACTGGCCGGGCTCGATCCGGCCGAGCGGGAGATCCTCGCGCAGCTCGTGGGGACCGCGGCGCTCGACGAGGCGGGCGTGGCCGAGCCGCTCGAGAGCCGCACGATCGCCAGGATCGCGGTCAGCCCGCAGGCGGCCGCCACGCACCTCGCGCTGCTCTGCGAGGCCGGCCGGCTGGTGGTGCAGCCCGAGCCGCGGCGGGCCCCCGACACGGTGATTCCGCTCACGTGGGACGGCGGGCGGCCGTGGGAGTTCGCGCTGGTGCTCGAGCCGGACGATCCGCCGGGCACGTCCGCCGAGACGCTGGCCGACCTCGCGCAGGATCCCCCCCCGGCCCGCCGTCCCTCCCGGGCGACGCTCCGCGGCATGCTCGTGCGCGGCAGCCAGCGCAAGGACCTCGGGGAGCCGAGGGCGATCCTCCGGTCGGGGCTGGTGGTGTTCGCCGACCGGATCGCGCGGCTGGCACCCGAGGGCGACGCGTGGGGGGGCGCCGTCCGCTGGCTCGAGCAGTTCGAGCGCCGCGGCCCGATCGAGCTCGCCGCGAGCCAGGCCGACGGGCTCATCGAGCGGCTGGCGGCGCTCGCCGAGGTGCCGCGGATCGTGCTCCCCGCGTGGACGGGCTGGAGGATCGAGTCGGGCCCGCCGCGGCCCAAGCTCGTGCTCGACGACACGCCCGCGGTCGACGCGGAAGAGGTCGACTCCGCGGCCGGCGGCGGCCGCATCGGCCGGCGTCGCGCGGCGCCCCGCGTGATGCTCGCCGGCCGGATCTGGTTCGACTACGGCGCGGCGCAGATCGCGGCCGACGACCCGGCCGGCGGCGCCGCCGATCCGTCGCGGCGGGTGCTCGTGCGGCGCGACCGGGCCGCCGAGCGGACGGCGCTCGCCCGGCTGCCGAGGCACGGCGTGGTGGCGCCGCGCCGGCCCGACGCCGGAGTCGAGCCCGCCGCGCACCATGTCGAGATTCCCCGCGCCCGGCTCGATGCGTCCGTCGCCCAGCTCGCCGCCGAGGGGTGGGCCGTCGAGGTGGCCGGCCGCCGCTACCGGCCCGCCGGCAGCGTGTCGTGGAACGTGACGAGCGGCATCGACTGGTTCGAACTGTCCGGCAGCGTCGACTTCGGCGGCGTGGTCGCGGAGATGCCGGCCCTGCTCGAGGCGCTCGCCAGGGGGGAGCGGTCGGTCCCCCTCCCCGACGGCTCGGTGGGGATCCTGCCGGACGGATTCGCCGCCGAGGTCGAGCCGATGGTGGCGCTGGCGGAACGACACGAAGGCCGGCTGCGGTACGGCCGGATCCAGGTGGCGCTGCTCGACGCCCTGCTCGCCGGTCAGCCGCGGTCGCGGGTCGACGACGCGTTCGAGTCGATCCGGGCGGAGCTCGCCCGGGGGGAGCGGCCGGAGGCGGAGGCCGAGCCGCCCGGCTTCGTCGGGACGCTGCGGCACTACCAGCGGGAGGGTCTCGGCTGGCTCGCCTTCCTCGAACGCACCGGCCTCGGAGGCTGCCTGGCCGACGACATGGGCCTTGGCAAGACGATCCAGGTGCTCGCCATGCTCGTGCGGCGGCAGGCCCTCGTGCGGGCCGGCGGGACCCCGCACCGGCCGTCGCTGGTCGTGGTGCCGCGGAGCCTGGTCTTCAACTGGGTCGAGGAGGCGCGGCGGTTCGCCCCCGGCCTGCGGGTGCTCAACCACACCGGGTCCGACCGGGGCGACGACCCCGCCGCCCTCGCCGACCACGACCTCGTCCTCACCACCTACGGCACGCTTCGCCGCGACGTGCTGCGGCACCGCGCGGCCGAATACGACTACGTGGTGCTCGACGAGGCCCAGTCGATCAAGAACGCGGCCAGCCAGGCGGCGAAGGCCTGCCGCCTGCTCAAGGCCCGCCAGCGCCTCGCACTCACCGGCACGCCGGTCGAGAACCACATCGGCGAACTGTGGAGCATCTTCGAGTTCCTGAACCCCGGCCAGCTCGGCAGCGCGGCGCGGCTGCGGCAGTTCCTGTCCGGGGGCCGCGGTGCGGGCGCCGCCGAGATCGTGGCCCGCGCGGTGCGGCCCTTCCTGCTGCGCCGCACGAAGGCCCAGGTGCTCGCCGACCTGCCCGCGAAGACCGAGCAGACGATCTTCTGCGAACTCGGCGACGCCCAGCGCCGGGCCTACGACGAGCTGCGGGAGCACTACCGGCAGGAGCTCTCCGGGCGGATCGGCCGGCTCGGGATCGGCCGGGCGCGGATCGCGGTGCTCGAGGCCCTCCTCCGCCTGCGGCAGACCGCCTGCCACCCCGGGCTCATCGATCCGGCGCGGGTCGACGAGCCCGCCGCGAAGCTCGACGTGCTGCTCGAGCAGCTCGACGAGGTGATCGACGAGGGGCACAAGGTGCTGGTGTTCAGCCAGTTCACCAGTTTTCTCTCGATCCTGCGCCGTCGGCTCGACGCCCGCGGCACCGTCTACGAATACCTCGACGGCAAGACGACCGACCGGCAGGCCCGGGTCCATCGCTTCCAGGAAGATCCCGACTGCCGGCTGTTTCTCGTGAGCCTCAAGGCGGGCGGCCAGGGGCTCAACCTCACCGCCGCCGACTACATCTACATCCTCGACCCGTGGTGGAATCCGGCCGTCGAGGCCCAGGCCGTGGACCGCGCCCACCGCATCGGCCAGACGCGGCCGGTGTTCGCCTACCGCCTGATCGCGCGGGACACCGTCGAGGAGAAGATCCTCGCGCTCCAGGACCGCAAGCGGGAGCTCGCCGACTCGATCGTGCGGGCCGACGACAGCATGCTCGCCACACTGACCGCCGAAGACGTGGATCTGCTGCTGACGTGACCTTCACGGAAATCTAACCCTTTTTGGCGGGCCCCCGCCCCGGCTACACTCGGGACATGGTCGGATCCACCACCAGCGTCGCGGGATGTGCCATGACCAAGTCGAGGCCCTCCGAGGCCGTTCCCGGGCAGTCCGTCCTCGTGGTCGACGACGAGGAGGACCTGCTCGAACTCGTCCGCTACAACCTCACCCGCGAGGGCTACAAGGTCACCTGCGTGGAGACGGGCGAGGAGGCGCTCAAGGCCGCCCGCAGGCAGCCCCCGGACCTGATCGTGCTCGACCTCATGCTGCCGGCCGTCGACGGCCTCGAGGTCTGCCGCCGGCTGAAGGGCGATTCCAAGACCCGCGACATCCCCATCATCATGCTCACCGCCAAGAGCGAGGAGGGGGACATGGTGGCCGGCCTCGACCGGGGCGCCGACGACTACATCGCCAAGCCGTTCAGCCCGCGGGTGCTCTCGGCCCGGGTCAAGGCCCTGCTCCGGAGGCGCGAGAACCAATTGCGGTCCGAGCTGGAAACCACGATCGACGTGCACGAGCTGTCGATCAACCCCGGGCGGCACGAGGCGACGCTCGCCGGCAGGCCCCTGGACCTGACCTACACCGAGTTCGCCCTCCTGCAGTTTCTGGCCAAACGGCCGGGCTGGGCCTACACCCGCACGCAGATCGTCGACGCGGTCAAGGGGGAGGATTATCCTGTGACGGAGCGCTCGGTGGACGTGCAAGTCGCCGGCCTGCGCAAAAAACTCGGCGACTTCGGTTCCTACATCGAAACCGTCCGGGGCGTGGGATACCGGTTCCGGGCGTGATCCCGGAGCACGGCCGTCGATGCCCAGAACGCGGTTCGTCTGGCAGTTGTTCGCCGGCTGGTGCGCGCTCGTGGCGGTCGTGCTGAGCGCCTGCTTCTGGATCTCGTCGGTGCAGCTGGCGCGGCTGGCCGACGACTCGCAGCTGCGGCGCATGGCCGACGCCGCCGTGGGGCTGGCGGACCTCCTGCCGCCCGACCCCGCCGCCATCACCGACGAGTCGTTCACGGCCGCCGCCGGCGAGATCGCCCGCACGGCCGGCGTGCGATTCGATCTCCTCGCCGTCGACGGGACTCTCCTGCGGGCCGCTCCGGCGGCGGCATCGGAAGGATCAGGGCAAGGCTGGCAGGCGGCCACGGCGGCGCTCCTCGAGGCGGCCCGGGCCGGCGGGGTGGCCCGCGACAGCCGCTACGACGCGGCCACCGGCCGGCGGGTGCACACCGTCGCGGTCCCCCTCGGGCCGGCGGGGGCCCCGGCGGGCATCGTGCAGGTCACGGCCGACACGGCCGCCGCCGACCGCGAGCTCGCCGTCGCGCAGCGCCGGCTGCTCGGCGGCTATCTCGTCGCGGCGCTCGCGGCGCTGGCCGGGGGGCTCGTGCTCGCGCGGCGGGCCGCGCGGCCCGTGGGCGACCTCTCGGAGTCGGCCGCGCGGCTGGCGGCGGGCGAATTCGACGCCCCGCTGCCGGTGCCCGAGGCCGCCGAACTCGCGAAACTCGCCTGCGCGCTCGCCGGCCTGCGGGAGCAGCTCGTGGAGCGCGGCCTGACGATCGGCCGCCAGGGCACGCAGCAGGAGGCGGTGCTCGGGAGCATGCTCGAGGGGGTGCTCGCGATCGACGCCCGGCAGCGGATCGTGAGCATCAACCGGGGGGCCGCCGAACTGCTCGGGCTCGACCCCGCCCGCGTGCTGCGCCGGCCGCTGCAGGAGGTGGTGCGGAACCCCGACCTGCGGCGGTTCGCGCTGCTGGCGATCGACTGCCGCGAGCCGGTGGAGGACGACCTCGTGATCCGCGGCGTCGACGACCGCACGATCCGCCTGCGCGGGACGGCGCTCCGCGACGTGTCGGGCGAGGGGGGCGCCGTGATCGTGCTCAACGACGTCACGGAGATCCAGCGGCTGGAAAACGTGCGGCGCGACTTCGTGGCGAACGTGTCGCACGAGCTCAAGACCCCGATCGCGTCGATCAAGGGCTTCCTCGAGACACTGCTCGACGGGGCGGCCGACGACCCGGTCGACAACCGGCGGTTCCTCGGGATCGTGGCCCGGCAGGCCGAGCGGCTCGAGGCGATCATCGAGGATCTGCTCGCACTGTCGCGGATCGAGCAGAGCGAGGGGGCCGGCAACCTGCCGCTCGACCGCGTGCACGTGATCTCCGTGCTTTCCGCCGCCGTCGCCGGCTGCCAGCTGCGGGCCCGCGAACGCGGCGTCGCGATCGAGGTGGCCTGCGACGGTACGCTCGAGTCCGACCTCAACCCGGCGCTGCTCGAGCAGGCGGTGATCAACCTCGTCGACAACGCCGTGAAGTACAGCGAGCCGGGGAGCACGGTGTGGGTCGAAGCCGCCGAGGAGCCCGCCGCCGACGGGCCGGCGGTGCGGATCCGCGTCCGCGACCAGGGCTGCGGCATCGACGCCGAGCACCTGCCGCGGATCTTCGAGCGGTTCTACCGCGTCGACCGGGCCCGCAGCCGGCAGCTCGGCGGCACGGGCCTCGGGCTCTCGATCGTCAAGCACATCGTGCAGGCCCACGGCGGGGCGGTCGCGGTGGACAGCACGCCGGGCACGGGCAGCACGTTCACGATCCACCTGCCGACGGCCGTGCCGGCGTGAGCCGGCGACGATCGCTCTCCCCGCCCGACGCGGCCTACGCCTGCGGGGGCGGCGTGCGCTCGTGGAACTCCACGATCTGCCGCCAGGCGTCCTCGGCCGTCTCCGCCCAGCTGAACAGGTCGAGGTGCTCGTCGGCGACCACGCCGTCGTCGGCCATCTGCCGGAAGTCGATGATCCGCGACCAGTACTCGCGGCCGAAGAGGATGATCGGCACCGGCTGCATGCGGTGGGTCTGGCGGAGCGTGAGCGTCTCGAACATCTCGTCGAGCGTGCCGAAGCCCCCCGGGAAGAGCACGACCGCCGCGGCCCGGAGGATGAAGTGGAACTTCCGCAGCGCGAAATACTTGAACTGGAAGCAGAGTTCGGGCGTGATGAACGGGTTGGGCTGCTGCTCGGCCGGCAGCTTGATGTTGAGCCCGATCGACTGGCAGCCGACGTCGAAGGCGCCCCGGTTGGCCGCCTCCATGATGCCCGGGCCGCCGCCGGTGACGATCACGAACTCGCGCCGGTCGTCGCACTGGTTGTCGATGGAGACGAGCCGGGCGAACTCGCGGGCGGCGTCGTAGTAGCGGCTGCGCTCGAGGAGCCGCTCGCTCCGCGCGACCTCGCGCGAGAGCGCCCGGTCGAGCGGCGCCCCCTCGAGGGCCCGGCGGGCCTCCGCGAGCCGCCGCTCGGCCGCGGCCCGCTCGACGATCTGGGTGCCGCCGAACACGATCACCGTCGAGGTGATCGCGTGGGCCCGCAGGGCCAGTTCCGGCTTGTTGAGCTCGAGCAGCATCCGCACGCCCCGCATCTCGACCTTGTCGAGCAGGGCGCGGTCGTCCATCGCCAGCACGTTGCTCGGCGAGCCGAGGATCGCCTCCATGTTCTCGGCGGCGAGCGCGGTGTCGTCGCCGAGGAGCTGCGCGGGGATCTCGCTGCAGGGCCGCGCCGGGCGGGGCTTCGATTTTTTCTTCATGGCGAAACGCGTCAGGCGAGGTCGAAGCCGTCTCCGATGGCCGGAACGGACGTTTCCCAGCCGCGGGTGTCGTGCAGCAATTCTGCCATGCCCCGGGCCGCCGGCGGCTCCCCGTGGACGAGAAACGTGCGTTTCGGGGCCGGGAGGCCGGTGAGCCAGCGGGCGAGCTCGCGGCGGTCGGCGTGGCCGGAGAGGGCGTCGACCCTGCGGACTGCGGCCCGCACCGGAATGTCGCGGCCGTGGATGCGCAGGAACCGGGCCCCGTCCACGAGGCTGCGGCCACGGGTGCCGGCCGCCTGGAACCCGGCCACGATCACCGTCGTCGCCGGGTCGGGGAGCCGCCGGGCCAGATGGTGGAGGATCCGGCCGCCGTTCATCATGCCGCTCGAGGCGATGACGACGCCGGGCCCGTCGTGGGCGTTGATCGCCTTCGACTCGTTGGCCGTCTTCGCCATGTGCACGAACGGCGACGCGAGCGACGCGGCCACGCCCGCCGTCGCGGCCTCCGAGAAATCGTGCTCGGCGCCGTGGCGGCGGAAGACCTCCATCGCGTCGACGGCCATCGGCGAGTCGATCCACACGGGGATCTCGGGGATCCGCCCCGCCGCCATCAGCGTGCGCAGCAGATAGACGAGCTGCTGGCAGCGCCCGATCGCGAACGAGGCCACGAGCATCATCCCGCCGCGGGCGATCGCCTCCTTCGTCGCGGCCTCGAGGTCGTCGAGCGGCCGCACGGCCGGGTGGTCGCGGTCGCCGTAGGTGCTCTCGCAGACGAGGTAGTCGCAGGGCGGGGGCGGGGCCGGATCCTTGTAGAGCGGCGCGTCGTAGCGGCCGACGTCGCCCGAGAAGACGATCCGCCGGCCCGCGGCCTCCGTCTCCACGAACGAGCTGCCGAGCATGTGCCCCGCCTCGTGGAAGCGGCAGCGGATGCCCGGGGCGGGATCGAACCACCGCCCGCGCGGCACGTCCTTCACCAGCCGCAGCGTGCGGTCGACGTCGCGCTCGTCGTAGAGCGGCAACGCCGGGCGGTGCCGCGAGTAGCCCTTGCGGTTGGCATACAGGGCGTCCTCCTCCTGGCACTTCGCCGAGTCGTAGAGCAACAGGCCGAGCAGGTCGGCCGTGGCGGGGGTGGTGTAGACGGGCCCCTTGAAGCCCTCGCGCACCAGCCGCGGCAACCAGCCCGAGTGGTCGATGTGGCCGTGCGTGAGCACGACCGCGTCGAGCGTGTCGGCCGGCACCGGGAACCGCTCCCAGTTCCGTTCCCGCAGCCGCTTCTCCCCCTGGAAGAGCCCGCAGTCGACGAGCACGCGGTGGCCGTCGGACTCGAGCAGATGCCGCGATCCCGACACCGTTCCCGCCGCCCCCCAAAACGTCAGTCGCGTCATCGGTCGCTCCCTGGTCGCCCGCCCGGTGTCAGTGGTCCGCCGGCTCTCCGGCCGCGGCCTGTTCGGCGACCGTCGTGCCGGCGAGGAACGCTTCGCCCGCGTCGACCCGCAGCGACTCCAGCCGCCAGCGGGGGCCGGCGGCGGCGGTCCCGCCGGGAATGTAGACGACGAGCACGATCCTGCCATCCAGGGGCCTGAGTTCCGTGGCCGCGCCCGCCGCCGCGATCCGCCGGGCGATCTCCGCCAGCACCGGCCGCGTGGGCAGCGGCAGGAGGCCCGCCGACGCCGCCGCGACCGCGATGCCGAGCTGGTTGACGCCGCGGAGCGACACCTCGAGATCGCACCACACCACGGTCGAGAGCGGGCCGGACCCCAGCCGCACCGCCGCCTCCACGTGCCGCGGGTGGAATCGCACCCGGGGGTCGGCGAAGCCGCGCGGGAGGAGCCGCGGGTGGTTGCGGGGCAGGTCGGTCGCCAGCCAGGCATTGGCTTCGGAGTCGGTGAACGCCGCGCCCCAGGGACCGCTCCGACCCAGGGCGGCATGCAGGGCCGACCCCTTGGTGACCAGCCGCGCCGCGGCCCGATCGGCCTCGGGGCCCGTCGGCGCGCCCGAGAAGATCGCCGGCTCGTGCTTGAGCCCGAGGGCCGCGAGGAGGAGCACCCCGCCCACCGCGGCGGCCACCCAGGCCACCGGCGGCACCCGGCTCCGTCCGCGTTCCCGCCCGGCGTTCGACACCGTCAGCCCACGAACCGCAGCAGCCGCGGGATCGGGAGGTCGTTCGTCGGCTCGAGCACCACGTCGCCCAGCCGGTCCTCGTCGAGCTCCTCCCGCAAGACCCGCATCGTGCCCGGCGCCTCGATCCCGATCCGGACCTTGTCGCCGCTGACGCGCACCACCGTCACGACCACCGAGTCGCCGACGCGGATCCGCTGGTTTTGCTTGCGGGAGAGAACGAGCATGGAAGCCTCCGGAATGATGGGGGAATGATCTGGAAGGGCCGTCGTGCACGGCTGGGGAAGATGTGCCCCGCGGGAAACATCGTCCGGTCGCGGTGACTTTCTTGGGCCGTGCGGGAGGCACGCCGGATGGACATGTTGTGCCGATGGCGCCGCCGCTCACTTCGCGGCCGTGACAGGCCGCGCCGTGGCGGGCTCCGCGTACGCGGCCAGATCGACCTCCTCGGCGACGGCCACGCGGGCCTCGGCGTCCTCGAGGCGGTCGAGATCGGCCGCGAGGAGCCGCGGATGGAACTTGTGCACCGACCGCAGCACCCGGGGGCCGCCCGCGACGAGCCCGCCGCGCGGGTCGAGTTCGAGCGTGACCGCCGTGGGAATCCCCCCGGCCGCCGCGATCCGACGGTTGAGGGCCAGCCGGGGAAAGGGGGGAACGCCGCCGGGGTGCAGAAGCGCGCGGAGGAGGATGGCGGCGTCGGCGAACCGCCCGTAGCGCTCGGCGGCGTCGGGCGAGGGGGCCGTGTCGTAGGCGACCTCGTATCGCGCCCGCGGCCCCGCCAGCTCGACCTTCCGCTCCTTCTCCACGAGCGCCTCGGCGAAGTCGGCTCCACCGGCCCAGCGCACGAGGCGGTCGTCCGAGCGACGCGCCCACGACGCGAGCGACGCGGCCAGGCGATCGAGCCTCACCGCCTCGACGACGGTCTTCACGTTGCGGGCGGGGTCGATCACGACGAGCCGCTCGCGGGCCGGGTCGTGGAGCACGATCTCGCCGGCGGCGTCGGGGGCGGCACCGTCGAGAAAGTCCCAGGCAAGGCCGTCGCGAAACAGCGTCAGGCTGCGCGAGACGGGCTCGGCCGCACGGTCGACGAACACCTCGCTCTCCACGCGCATCGCGGGGGGCTCGGCCGCGGCCAGGGCCGTGAGGGCGGTGGCCACCAGCAGGCCGGCGAGGCCTGGCGCACGGGGCTGAAGACGGTGGGGCGGCATGAGGGAGGCCGGCGGAGGGCGTCTGGAGACGATAGCAGTCGGTCGAATCCGTTCCCAACCCCGAAATCGGCCGGTCCACGGCCTTTTTTTGCACGGTCGTCGCCGGGGCGGTTTCCCTCCCGCGTGCGCCGCGGCATGATGACCGCCGTGGGATACGCGCCGATTCGAAGAGCGGGCACGAGCTTCACGAGGTGGGCGGCCATCGTGCCGTGCCTGTGCATCCCCCGGGCGGCCACGGCCGACGCCTGGCCGCAGTGGCGGGGTCCGGACGGCCAGGGGCACGCGGCGACGGCCCGCGACCTGCCGATCGAGTGGAGCGAGATGCGGCACGTCGTCTGGAAGCGGCCGCTTCCAGGCCGTGGCTGGTCGTCGCCGGTGCTCGACGAGACGCACGTGTGGATGACCGCGGCGGTCGAGCACGTCGCCGACGACGCCGAGAAGGCGGCACGGCTCGCGGGGAACAAGAACACCCAGCCCGTCGACGTGGCCGCCTCCGTCACGATGCACGCGCTGGCCGTCGACCGCGAGACCGGCAGGCTCGTCCACGACGTGGCACTGTTCGCCGTGGAGAAGCCGCAGCCGGTGCACGCCCTGAATTCCTACGCCTCGCCCACGCCCGTGCTCGCGGCCGGCCGTCTCTACTGCCACTTCGGCGACTACGGCACCGCCTGCGTCGACACCGCGTCGGCCCGTGTGGCCTGGGTCAGCCGCGACCTCCGCCTCGACCACATGAACGGCCCCGGGAGCACGCCCGTGCTGTGGCGCGACCGGCTGGTGATCCCCTGCGACGGCAGCGACGTGCAGTTCATCGCCGCCCTCGACGCCGCCACCGGCCGCGTGCTCTGGAAGACGCCGCGGTCGGGTGCGCTCCAGGACAATCCCGACTTGAAGAAGGCCTACGGCACGCCGCTGGTGGTGTCGGCGGGCGGCCGCGACGTGCTGGTCTCTCCCGCCGCCGACTGGGTCTACGGCTACGATCCCGAGAGCGGTCGCGAGCTGTGGCGACTGAGCTACGGCGTGCTCGGGTTCTCGGTCGTGCCGCGGCCGGTCTGGGCGCACGGGCTCGTCTTCATGAGCACGAGCTTCACCAAGCCCGAGGTGCTCGCCGTGCGGCCCGGCGAGGCGGGCCGCGGGCCCGAGATCGCCTGGCGGCAGCCGCGGGGTGCGCCGAGCATGCCGTCGCCGCTGGTGGTGGGGGACGAGCTGTACGTCGTGAGCGACAAGGGGATCGCCACCTGCCTCGACGCCCGGACCGGCGGCGTGGTCTGGTCGGAGCGGCTCGGAGGCAACTTTTCGTCGTCGCCGCTGTTCGCCGACGGGAGGATCTACGTGGGCAACCGTGCCGGGGAGACGTTCGTCTTCAAGCCGGGCCGCACGTTCGAGCTCCTGGCGACCAACCGGCTCGACGGGCAGATCTTCGCCACGCCGGCGGCCCTCGGCCGGGCGCTCTACCTGCGCACCGACGGGGCCCTGTACCGGATCGAAGCCAGGTGACGGCCCGCTCGTCCGCCGCATGGTACAGTCCGGCGGGTTGCTCCCGACCCGATCACGCCCGCCCGGCCTCCGGCTCCAGAGGGATTCATGCACTGGCTGTACCTGGCGATCGCGATCGTGGCCGAGGTGGTGGGCACGAGCTTCCTGAAGGCCTCCGCGGGCTTCACCAAACCGCTGCCGAGCGGGCTGGTCGTGCTCGGCTACGGCCTGGCGTTCTTCTTCCTCTCGCTCACGCTCGACAAAGTGCCCGTGGGGGTCGCCTACGCGATCTGGAGCGGGGCGGGCGTCACGCTGATCGCCGCGATCGGCTCGATCTTCTTCGGCCAGAAACTCGACCTCCCGGCGATCGCGGGCATGGGGTTGATCGTGGCGGGTGTCGCGGTGCTCAACCTGTTTTCGAAGACGGGCGGGCATTGACGGCCGTCAGAGGCCGAAGAGTTTCGCGCTCGCGATCG
>Ga0214923_10003433_pt1 | contig 19868 bp, 23 predicted proteins | sample LL1510_MetaG_FD_177993 | JGI IMG/M metagenome (GOLD analysis project Ga0214923, IMG submission 177993) | Freshwater microbial communities from Lake Lanier, Atlanta, Georgia, United States - LL-1510 | ecosystem: Environmental > Aquatic > Freshwater > Lake | place: USA: Georgia | collected...
CTGTTGGGCGTAAGACCATGTGGAAACGCTGTAAGGGTTAATATAGTAAAAAAAAATATGAATGATAGTCTAAGGGTTAACGAATAAATTCTATAACTTTATCTACAGCTTTTTGAATTGTATCTAGATCATAATTATCTTCTAAATACAATATATTATTTTTGTCAGAAGTAAGCCATTTTTGATGTTTTTGATGAAGACAATCTAAATAGTCAAATGGAATACCTACTTCTTCTCCGCGATTTCTAATATTAATTCTTTCAAAACATTTTTCTGGAAGAGCATTTAAATATATGAAACCATCATATTCTAGATTTTTTATAAAGTGATTAAACCATAAATTATATGCTTTCCATTCCATATCCGTCATAAATCCATTTTCAAAACATAATTCTGCAAAACAATTACGATCTGTCATAGGACTACGTTCTATAATATAAATTTTATCATCTTCCAAATTATCTAATTCCATCATTTTTGTAATAAATGCTACATTTTGAAACGTATAACTCCAGCGGTTTTTATCACCATAAAAACATCCCAATAATCCCATTTCTTGCCATTTAATTACTGGCTCGTAAATAACAACAATATTTGTATTATTAGTGGTTTTAATATACTTTTCAATTTCTTCTAATAACGTAGTTTTACCACAACCAATATTACCTTCCACAAAAAATTTCTTATGACCCATTTTTGTATTATATGTATTATTATTTATAAATCAATTTTTTAAGTCTATTTATTATAATTATAAAAATTTGATTTTGTTAAAATTTATCAACTATTGTAAAAAAAATAATATCCAAATGAGTGGTAAAATTGGTAGAATGTTGCGCGTATTAGAGCCATACACTGATAAATCGAATATGATGCAGAAACATGCGGCAATGTTAATGAGTGGTGGTAAACCTATTACTATTGGATATAATCATAATAGAGGAGCATCTAATGGAAAAATGATTTTAAGTTTTCATGCTGAAGTTCATGCTCTTAGTCAATTTTTTGAACTTAATAATTGTAATTATCTTCGAAATTATCTTAATGATAGTGAGCGTTGTATGTCATTCAAAAATACTGGAGTGCCTATCTTGAAAGGGGCTGGGGTCATCTAGAGAAAGTAATTATCGTTGGCTAAACCGAAAATTAGAAATCTTGGTAATAAGACATGATAAGTTAGGAAATTTAAAAAACAGTAAGCCCTGTAATCATTGCTTAGCAACATTGCGTTTATTTGGTATTAGGAATGTATATTATTCAACGGATGATGGGACTATTGAAAAATATCGTCTGGATGATATCATAGCTGATTTTCCGAGTTCTGGCCAACGAAACTATTACAGATTTTTAGATGACCAACACAAATGTCTCGATATAAAAGAAAATACTTAATAATAAATTTATATTATTTTTTTTTATAAGTATATATATATACAAAATATGAAATTTCATCAAAAAAAAATGAGTAAAAAGCAAAATACTAAAAAATACAATAGTAGACGATTATCAAAAAAATTTAAACAAAATGGTGGATGGCCTGTTAATTGTGTTGAAATGACACATGGTCACCCACAAGTGGCTTTTACAATTGATGTTACTCCAGATAATACGTTATATGATGTCTATAAACAAATATATTCAAATTTAATTACTCGTTATCCACATATTAGTCTATATCAAATGCATGTTCGATTAAATGATCAATTTGTAAGTTGGAAAACTCTTATAGATCAACACGCAGCCGCCAATCCTGAGGGGGTCACTTTTTTAAGATTTATTGATCATATATATCGTCAAACAAAATTGAGTAAAATTGGTTTCAAACCAGGTGATTGGTTTACAGTAAGGCTCATACCAAATACAACTGTTGAACAACTACATTTCAAAACATTAAAGAATGAGACATTAACTGTCTCGTTTAATAGATATGATCCCATATATATTGTTAAGGAAAAACTATTACAACAAAATCCGCAATTAGCAGCAGAGGTTCCTGATTACCAATATATTCGTTTTATTATTAATGGTATTGAATTGGCAGATAATCTTGAACCTATTCCTGGATTAAATATTGACAGCAAATCCAGTAGTTGTCACATAGTTTTAAGACTTGAGCCAAAGGTAGATAATGATGTTACTCATGCTTATCGGATGGCAGCCGCATTACCCGTAGCACCAGCAGCACCACCACCGCCACCACCAATGCCAGCCGTGCCAGCAATGCCAGTAGCAGGCGGTAGATACAAGCGGAACTATTGATAAACAAACTAATATATAAAACTGATAAATCTTATTTAGTTATAAGGAATATAATTATATACGGTTCGCATTAAAAATACAAATAAAAATTGATTTTATTTTATTTTGTATTTTATAAGAAATATTAAAATATGGTATTGTTTTTGTGTTTAAAGCCTGATGGTGAGGTTCGCGAAGTAGATAAAAATATTAGTAATAAAATTCAATTGGATGAAACGATTGGACTACAATATCTAAAAGGTGTAGTTGATAATAAGGGTAAGGGTAAAATAGAACGATTAACGATATGGGATTTTAATAATTATAAAATTTATATATATGGTTGGACGAAAGGTTCAGATGATATATTAACAAATCACAGTTTACCAGCTCCATTAAATAATTCTAAAATTTATGGAGATTTAGTGTGCTTTTTAACCAGTAATAATGAAATAATTGATTTTACTGAAGGATTTTATCTTGATTTTTTCCAAAACAATTGGGAAGATAATCCAGATGAAGAATTAGAAGACGATGAAGAAGAAAATGACTCAGAAAAAGAGGAAATCGAGGAAATAGATGACGAAGATGATGTAAATACATTAGAATTTCTAATATTAACAAATGAAGAATTAAAAGTAGAACCAGAGTATTTAGGTATTTAATTGATTAATATCGTATAAGTGGAACAATTCTTAATTTATTCATTACCTCTGGATTTTTCCAAACATTACACCATTTTAGATGATTTGTTTGAATATCGGAAATTCTAGCTACTCTTATTTCTTCATTATTATCTGAATAGATTACCTTATTCAAACCAATCATTTGCAGTTTTCTAAGGCAATCACGACAAGGCAGACTATTCATTAAACACAATTTACCATCTGTGTCTAGACTACTACGTACAACACAAATTGAATATTTACTCATTTTTCTTCTAATTTTATCAGGATTACGTGTAGTATGAATTTTAATAAAACTATTTAAAAATCGGGTAACTGTGTCCATTTCAGCATGAATACTACAACATATATTTTTACGATAAGAAGTCCTAGAATTATTATTATAACCAGCACATATTTTTTTATTGCCTTGACATATGATTGCCCCATGTTTATAACACAAATTAGACTTTCTGCTTTCATTAGCAGCCATATCGGCCAGTCGTTGTTCTTTTTTACCAACACACAATTGTTTATGATACATATTATTTCTATATTATTATTTAATTATTTTTAAATCTTAATAAATAACTTATATTTCTATTTAAAAATATTCTTCTTTGTATTAATATATAAAAGAACAAATGTCAAGCGTTGGTGAATTTAAAAAACGTTTTACGCTAGAACAAAGAAAGGAAGAATGTGAAAAAATGTTAAATAAGTTTCCAGATCGTATTCCTGTAATTGTAGAGCGTTTATCTAATAGTGACTTACCTCAAATGGATAGAAAAAAATTTCTTGTTCCAAATGATATTGTTTTAGGACAATTTATTCAAATTATACGTAAACGTATTCAATTAAATCCAGTTAATGCTATTTTTACGTTTATTGGAGAAAAACATCGTTTATTTAATATAACAGAATTATTATCAAAAATTTATGTAGATAATAAAGATGAAGATGGATTTCTGTATGTTTATTATACAAGTGAAAATACATTTGGATAAAACATATCTCGCATTTTCTGGTAAACAATAAGCATATTTGTAGCATATTGTTCTTTTAGATATGCTGTTTCAACTTCTAATCCAGCATTTATTTTTTTAGTAATATTAGATTTGAGACGGTGATATCCTAAATGTTTTTCGATTGTTGTGATAATATTATGACACGAAATACAAATAAGTTGACATTTTTTTATTTCATCAATAATTTCTTCTAGAGTAGAACCGCGTCCTACCATAGAACAAATATTATCATTTTTTTCGAACATATTTATGTGATCAAAATGAAAGCCACCGACACTATTATCTCGTTTTTTTTTACAAAATTCGCATCTATTACTATTATTTATTTCCAAATAATCATTTATTTTTGACCAAATTTGTTCAATATCATTATGATGACTTCTATAACAATGATAACATTCATTTTTTTGAAACCATTGTTTTAATGGACCATAGTATATTTCTTTACATGTATCGCATTCTACACGTAAATTATCAATATAATTTATTATATCATTATGTGTAAGTGATAAAGAATTAATTTTAACTTGTTCTTCTACGGGTATTAATTCATTTAAACGATTTTCACATCCACTCTTACTCATACCAATAATATTAGAAATAGTTTCCATATTATAATGTAAAGGATTAATACGCCATTGGTCAATTAATAATTGTTCTTTTTCTAATGTCCAACGATTAGCGGGTGGGTCTTTTTCCGGAGGTAAAGTAGGGGGTAAATTTATAGATGGACATGTTTTTTTTGTATGACCGTCTATTAAACAATGAGAACACTTCGGCATATTAATATAATTTGTTTTTAAAAATAAATTATATCAATTTTAAATTAATCAATTATAAAGACTAATTATCATTCGTCCACCAATTTGGAGTTAAATAGGGAGGACGTTCTCCAGTATCGGCACAAGGTATCATACTTGGACCCATTTTAAGAATACCGTCTAATTCAGAATAATTTAAAGCATAATCATAGTATCTTAACCTAGATAAAAATCCAGAAAATCCACCAAAAGCATTAATAAATACATCTCCATAATTTTGTTTGGGTATTCCGGTTAATTTAATTGATTTCCTTAAATTTCCATTTATATAACAATCCATATTCTGTCCCTTAACTATTATAATAACACAAAACCATTTATTGATTGGAATATTATCAACATCTAGATATTCACTTATTTCATTATAACTATTCATATACACACGCAAGGCATTTTTATCAGGGTGAAGCCATAATCCTGGAGCACGTAATGGCCAACTGGTTTCATTACCCTTATGAAATACATGTTTCCATTGACCTAACTTATAATTATAATTATCAATAAATAACCAGGAAGAATAACTAAATTCAATACCACCTTGTTCATTTAAACTACGAGGCAAATTTATACTGCCAGGTTTATTAGGATCTTGAGCAATGACTAGACGACGTCTAGCATCTTTAGTTCCATCTATTATAAAAGGTGACCCTCTTCTAAAGTCATTTACATTACGAATTATTCGCATACCATAAAAATATAACAAATAAAGAAGAATTATAACAACAACAATACTAATGATAATCGATACAAAGGACCCACTTTTAACACCTTCAATTAATTTTCCTGGACCAGTTTTCAAGCCTTCCATTAATTGACCTGGACTTGGTACTAATTCTTTAGCTTTATTATAATAGTCAGCCATATAATATATATATTCTAAAGAAACAATTTTTTTCTTTAGAGTATTTTTTTAATAACACGCATTTCCCAAAACTAAACGATATACCATATAAAAACTTAAATAGATCGAAGGAAATAACCCAGCATATAATACAAAAATAAACTTCATTACACCCTCTACTTTACTATTACAATCCCACGCAACAACCAGTGCTATTATAAATATAGCTACATCAATTAAATACATTAGCACTGAAACTAAATTATTGTGCCTTTTACTAGGATCTGCTAATTTATTATTTGGACGTATTAAATTTAATATTTTCTTTTCAATAAACATTATATCATTCTCACAGAAAAAAACGTCTTACATTACTCCCATTTTTTGTAATCCTTTCCATCCTAAATAAAACCAATTCATACATATAGCTAAAAATACTTTCATAATACGAATATATTTAGTATCATTTTGAAACTCATAAAAACTTAAATAGCCTGCTAATCCACTTGTAAATATATTTACTAAAATAAAAATAATTAGCATGATCCAGAAAAAAACTTTAAGATATTTTTGCATATTACTACTACCTTGCCCAGTATTTGAATTATTAATTATAAATCCATAACTATCGTATTTCTTTTCCTCAGCCATATATAACTATTTTCGTTTTTTTATTCATTCAAATAGAAAAGATATTAGTTTATCATATATGAACTATAAGATTATCCTTATACTTTTTATTATTTATATTATACTTTTTTATTGGGCAAATAACATTCATATACAAACTATATATAGTAATAAAAATGGCCCAACTCTATTAATTGTAGGTAGTTCTCATGGTAATGAACCTGCTGGTACTGTATGTATAGAAACATTACTAAATAGTAATTTACAACTAAAAAAAGGCAAAATAATATGTGTTCCTCGTCCCAATAAATTAGGATATTTATTAAATATGAGACATTTACCACATCGTATTAATCATAGAGACCTTAATCGCAATTATCCAAGAAACAATGGAGAAATGCCTAAAGAAACCATTTGTAATACAATATGTCAATTGGCGTTTAATCAAGCTGATTTTATATTAGATTTACATGAAGGTTGGGGATTTCATAAAATCAATAAAAATAGTTTGGGAAGCGGTATTTATCCAGGTGACACACACAATGCCATATCATTATCATATAGAATTACTGATAAATTAAATTTAGAAATTAATAATCCTCTTAAAAAATTTATAGTAGGATTAAATAATCATCCAGAACTTAATTCATTACGTAGTTTTGCTAACTATATAAAAAAAGATTATATATTAGTTGAAACCACTGGTCAAAATAATATACAACCCTTAGAAATACGTGTAGACCAAATGTTATTAATTACAAAAAATTTACTAATTAATCTAGATATGCTCTGAAAATAATAAAAAAGATGATTACGTTTGTTTTATCATCCGTAAATTATAATCTTATTTTTGCATATAAATGATTTTACTCTACATTATTATATATGGATTTTAAGGAAAAATTTTAATACTAAATATTATATATAGAATGTGGAAGAAAATAATCATCATATGTTGTATCATTATTATTGTATATGCTGCTATAAATAAACCAAATACATTAGAATATTTTAAAAATACTATAGCAGTAATGCCTAATCAATTTATACAAACAAATAATCAAAATGGCGCTAATAATATCGATAACACATTATCTGCCAATTTTATACCAGATAATATGGACCCTAAACAATTCTTTTATTTTGATAAAAAAATAGCTAAATTCTATCCAGAAAGTAATAGAGTAGTTAATAATTTTTATGTTGTTCCCCGTGTCATATAAATTTTATAAAATGAGGACCTTTTACAAGTTGATTTAAATATATAATTGCTTTATGATTTGTTTTTATCATTATTTCATTTTCTAAATTATAGAATTCTTTTATACTTAATTTTATATTTTCTAAATCTAAATCTTCTTTGAACTTATTAAATAAAATTCCATCTAGTTTTTCTAGATTTTCACCAACCTTTTCATACAATTCTCCAAAACTAACCATGTGTATCACAAATGTATTATTCACTAATTCACCATATAATACAGTATTATTATATAAACTTGGATCAAATCGATGAGAAGTAATTATAAATTTATCATCTTTTACTAAATATAAAATACTAATAGGCATATCATAAATATTAGTTAATAATAATTGAGCCTGTATTCCATGGTAACATACAGACACTATTAAATTATTATTTGGACGCCAATTTTTATCTACAGATTTCATATGTAAATTTACCATACGTTTTTTTAAGTCTTTTATCAATTCAGTATCTATTATAAAATGATAAAAACCTAAATTTTCTAATTTTTTAGATTGAACTTGAAACATTCTTTTAATCTATAACTATATTTTCATATTATTCAATTTTTTATATTTCTATTTTTTTATTATGAATATTTATTAAATCTGGTTCTTGTTTTACTACTGGTTTCATTCGAGGTAATTGAATAGGAATATTAATTGGATTAGTTTGCGTATTTTCATTTTCAGATTTGTTAGGCAACTGTGGGTTGTTAGGCATCTGTGGGTTGTTAGGCATCTGTGGGTTGTTAGGCATCTGTGGGTTGTTAGGCATCTGTGGGTCATTTGGCAATTGAAAATTATCAGGAATACCCATTGCCTTACGCTGTTCAGGGGTAAGTAGTTTAATTTGTTCCATTATCATTTTCTGCTGCTCATCCATTTGAGTTTTAATTTTTTCTACTTTTTCTTCACGTTGTTTTTTGGGCAATCTACTCAATTTACCACGCATTTGAGCCATTTTAAGACGCTCTCTAAGTTCCTCCTTAGTAAGTTTCGGTTGTTCTTGGTTCATCTCTCTATTTATAAATAATATAACTATTTTTTTATATAGTATTATTTATAGTAAAATCATTTTTATGGCTATTATTTATATCATTTGGAATAGATAATAATAAAGACTGTTCTATCTCAGTATTTGTATAGCGAGATTGTTCTGGTTTAATATTATAAATATATGAACTTATTACCAAAACTACTAAATTAATGTAATCTAAATAATTTAATTGAAATATTTGTCCAGGTATAATATTATAAGTTATTAATAAATATCCAAATAATACGGTTATAGGAGGTTTTAATGTAGATATAATCAAATAAATTAAACTACTTCCATTTCTTAAAATTAAATTCATTAGCACATTAACTAACGTATTTAAAAATTCATATAATATAAGCCATAATAATGATTTATTACAATTATCATCAATGTTATAAGTTATACCCAAAAATTGACAGTTTAGCCAGTTATTAATATACAAATCAATTGATTTTTTTCATAAAAAATAAAATAAATTAAAAATAATGACATTATCAGCATACCAAATATAAATTGCCAAAATGAAATCATACTATTCATCCAAAAAATATTTAATTCTTTTTTATCTTTTAAATATTTTTCTTTATACATATAACTTAATACCATTATAAATATACAAATAATGTAGATACAAACTGATATTGGTTCGCTATAATTAGAATAATTTTTATCTATAAATTGTGGAATAATATTAAATAGAATACATAACATTGTTAATACTAAAGAAATATAATGATTGAATAAATATCGTCTATCTAATAAATAATAACTTAATATCATAGTAAAAATCAAACTACATCTTGCTAATATAATTAATGTAAAAATACTAATATAAGGAACTGAAAGTGCTGCCAAAATTGCTACCAATCCATCAAATATACCTAATATAATTAACTTTTTTTGAGATAAATTTGTGCTTTTAGATGTTATTATTCCTTTATATTTATAAATTAAAAATGGAATAAAATAGAATGGACATATGATAGCACCACTTAATAATTTATAATTTTTTAAACTATTAATCTATTGAATATATATAATAGTATTTAAGGGGGCAACTATTAAGTCAAATACTATTAATAATAAAATAGACATATTAATTACTTCTTTATGTTTATTTTTTTATATTCTTGTCCTTAATGCTAAATTTTTTTCTATTTCTTTATCTAACGATTCATTAGGAAATTGAGCGTTAAATCTTCTTTGTAAATTATTTGTTTCCGTATCTAGATCTTGCCGTCTTATATCAATTTCCCTACGACGGTCTTCAACTATTTTTAATTGAGCATCTAAATTTCTTAGTTGATTTAATTTAGCTTGTATTTCCCTCTCTTCCGCAGATAGTCTAGTGCTTCTAGGATTACTTACGCATTTTGTAGCAGGCGTTGATGGTTTCATTGTATTACCAAAATCGCGTAAAGTAAATCGATTGGGGTCACGTGACATTACACTCCTTAAATTATAAATAATAATAATACCAAATACTATACTTAAAACAATAATTACATAAAATATAGTTCCTCGACTAATATAGCCTTTAAAGGTTAATAACAATGGTATTAGTATTAAAACAAAATATGTTAAAATAGTTTTTAGTAAAAAAATATTATTAGATTGACGTAGGGAATTATCTTGTATAATTTCAACTTGTCGACGTGTAGTATTAATATCACTATCTAATATTTCTAAATCACGTCTTGATCTAATTATTTCATCACTCTCTAGTTTAATAACATGATTTCTTACTTGTAATTGAACGGGGTCATTAAATATTGGAACGTTTTGAGACATATTATATCATTTATTGAGATAAAAACCGCTGATAAACTATTATACATATAATAAATAAAATTAAATAAAATGTTATATTCCCTAAGAAATATATTTTAGAATTATGTGTCATATCGCTTTCAAAATCATACATTACTTGCCTTTTTCTTACTGATATTTCTTTATCTAATTCTTCTAATTTTCGAATATTATCAACTTCATTTAAACGTGCACTTTCTAAATATAAATCTTGACGTGATTGTAATAATTGAACTTTTTTAAACAAATCATCTCTGACTAATTGTAATTCTTGTAAATTTTTAAAATTTGTTCTACGTTCATCTACATAATTACCTAATATTTGTTGACTTTGTGCTAATAAATTACTATTATTTTGGGTTGGATCTCTAAAATTTAGATTTTTTAAAAATTCATATCCAGGCGCATTTTTACAAGTATTCCAATATTGATACACCGCAGCTGCTTCTCCTTTTGATACATCATTGCCAATATTACGGTCATATAATGTTTGGAGCCAATTTGAAAGTTGTTGTTCAGTATATGTATAAAGACCACTATATGTTGGATTACCATTTCCTGGTGGTCCCGCACATGTTCCATTACCTTGAAAAACATAATCTTTAAAAATACATTGATTTCGATCTCTCCAATTACACTGGGGTGGAACAGCTGGATTAGATGATGCGATATTTTGAAGCGCATTTATTATATTTTGTTCATTAATTTGATTAGATTGATTGTTTCCCATTCTATATACATTTTTGGAAGAAATTTATCTTTTAATTTATTATTTTATCCATAAAAAATATTACAAATAAATATAATATATATGAATAGCAATCAGGAAAAACTTAGGGCCCAATATTTTGCTGCTAGTGATGAATATGCTCGTGAATATCAAAAGTATTTAGATTTAAAATATAGTAGAAATGCTGGAGATGAAGCTAGGGCTGCCGAGGTATTTACCCGATTACAATCAGTTGATAACAGATTAAGAACTTTATTGGAACAAGTTAGAGCTTCTGAAAGTGATGTCGGAAATCAATTATTAGATACAAATACGGCTATAGAACGAAAAACGTTTCAAATCTATGAAAAATCAAAAACATTAAATTTACAAAATGATGAAATTTCTCGTAAGCAGCAAGAATTACATAATAGACAAAAGCAAATTGAAATGGGTGTAGAAAAAAATAGATATCGTCGTAATGTCATCATTTTTTTAACAATTGTTAATTTAGTCATGTTAGGACTTATTTATAAGTTTTATAGTTCAGCCTCTTCTTAACCCTTATTGTTAAAAACTTTTAAATAATGATTTTTTAAAAATATCTTTATTTAATGTTTTATTCTATGATGAATAGAATATAAAAGTTAATTTTTCTTTATAGGGGCAAAAAGCCAGTTTTCTAGGGTTGATTGACCTGTTTGTTTGTTATTAACTTCGTTTACAAATCTTTCAAATATAAATTCAATAGCCAATTTTAATCTATATTCCATTAATTTTTTATTTGCATAATATTCATCCTTACCAGCTTTTATATGTTTTTGATAATATGTGCTAAAAACAGTCTCTTTAAAACGTTTTGGTTCTAATTTTTCTATAAATAACGCAAATATTTGACCTACTGGTTTTGATATTTGGTTTGTAATATAATATTTATAATCCAATTTTAATTTATGATCTATTACATATTGTGGATTTTCTATCTTATTGCCCTGTAATTTTTGTTCTGGAGCATATATAAATACGTAAGGAATACGATCTCCATTTTGAGGTTTATTACCAGACTCACGTTCTCCAATTCTATCAGCTAAAATTTTATGAGCGATTTGGTCAGGATTTTTATAATGAGCATTTAACATTTTACTAATAGTTAATTTTTCTATAGGATATTCACCTTGAATTAAATTATTACAACAACTATCTACATAATCTTTAGCTGCCATATAATCACGTTTATTCATTAATATATCAATAACACCACCGAAAAATATCTTTACTAATGGGCAATTATCTCGACGTTTTAATACGATACCCATAGATGCTTGTTTGAATTTATTCGGATCCTCTTCATATTTATTACCTACATAACGTTTTTTACTGAAAATGATAAATGGCCAAAAAGTCTTTTCATATCCTAAATTTTGTGGATTTTTTAGCTCTTGACGAATTCCTTTACTAACTTCTTTACCTAATTCAATACTACGTTCTAACCCAGCTTTACCTGTTAGTAAATTACCATCTATATCACGTGGTTGAAAATCTACAAAAATACTATCTGTATCACCATAGATTACTTTAGCGCCTTCATAACGAGTTTCAACATAATCTTTTGCTGTTAGTAATTGTTTTCTTCCAGTAGCTGTAGTGCTTGCTGCTATATCTTTTAAAAATACGGCACTTGTTTTAGCACCAATTTGACCATATAGTGAATTCGCAGTCACTTTAAATGCTAATTGTAGACCCTCCAATACACTTATCATAAAATCATTATATTTATTTTTACGTTCAACAATACGTTCTAATGATATTAATGGCGAAATTGGTTTAAAATTAATGTCTTTTACAATAACACCTCCGTCAACATCATTTACTACACCTTCAAACACTTCATCATTATCTAAACGCAATGTTTCAAATATCATTTTAGTTCGAGTATCTTTCCTTGCTTGTAATAACCCCTTAAGAATACGTGGTAATATACCTTTTTCGTTATTAGAAAATTGAACAAATCTACAAAGACGAACCCCTATCTTAGTTTTTGATTTAATATGACCCGTCTTAGTAAAAGTACATTGATAAATATCATGGGGTATATCTTCATAACCTAAACCTAAATCTAATATACGCTGTATTCCAGTTAATCCTAACCATTCATTTTTTGGAGTATCTTTATTGAGTTCAATACATTTATGACACTGAAGTGATTCATTTTCATAATAATTAAATACCTTATTCGTCACTTGTTCAATATCTAGATGATCTTCACAACGACACATAGCACCACAATATGTTTCATGTGATAGATTTTCCGCAATCATACTGCTTGGATATAATGAATTATAATCCAAAACAGTAATATATTTATCAAGATAAACTCCAGGAATAGGTGGTAAAACGAACGCACCTTCATATTTTTGACCATCTCCCTTGTTCACTAATAAGGTCGGTAATAAATATTTCTCATTTTTACAAAATTTAGAAATTAAACTAAGAATTTTTACACCTTGGCCTCTCATAAAAATCCAATTTAATGGAGTAATACATACATTAGCCATACCCATATTATTTGTAATCATTTGTAATTTATTAATTAATTCTATACATAGATTAACATCCATCATACAATATTTACCAATTAAAGCACGGTCACTATTACTACCTTTAAAACATCTAAATAATTCTTTAGGACTAAGATCATCCTTAGCCAATGACCAGAGTTTATATTTATATTTATTGATATCATTATATACATCTTCGTCAATAATGAGCACATTATCTTTTCCTTCACGTTTAGCATCAATTATACGAAATTTTGTCTTTTTATCTATGCCTATTTCTAATTTATTTTCAGTGTATCCTTCTTGGAATAATAAGTGTATATAATTATCAGCATAAATACCCGACATATCATCTACAATTAATTTTGTTTTACCATCCTCTAAACGTTCCATTCGTTTAATAGGAGATTTTATAAAATGACTACACACATTATCTAGTTTATAACTTTCTAAATTAGGTTGTTCTCTTTGTAAAATTTTATAAATATCAATTTGAATACGCCCCGGAATTTCAAGAAACTTTGTTTTTACTTTACCCTTTTTTTCTACCATTGTTGAAATTTTATCTGGAATACGTCCTAATTTACAAAAATCTTCTAATATACATAATTCTTCTGCACGGTCATATAAGAACGGAAAATCAAAATTAAAGATATTATAACCAATGATAAAATCGGGGTCATACTTATGTAATACTGCCGTAAATGTTTGTAGTAAATGCTCTTCAGTTTGAGCATTTAACACATGTGTATCAGTAATTTTATCACATTGTCCATAACTTATCAAAATATTCTTAAAACACGATTTTTCACCATAACGAATAAATTTTAAACCAATTTGTCTAACACGATCACCCTCTATTTTCGGAAATGAACTATTTAAAATTGTACATATTTTATCAATATTAAATGTTTTTTGTTTAATATTAGCACTTGTATATACAATTGTTGCTAATGATTCAATATTTCTCACTACTTTTTTTATTTGTAAATCACTTGGCGTAACTTCCTGTTTTTTTAGATAGATATGAAAAACCCCAGGATTACTAATAACTTCATTTTGTCTTTCAGTATCAAATTCAGCTACAAAACTATCTTTAAAATATTTAATTAATGTTTCTTTAGCATTTTTTTTCATTTCAGCACACTTTAAATAAAGTGCTTCTTGTTCAGGTGGCCGGTTTCTAATAGTACGTAATCTTTCAATATCCTTATTTAATTGTTGCCAATATTCTACAAGGTCTCTTACAACTTTTAAATAGTTTTTTTTAGCAATAGGAAAATCCCCATGACTAGAATCAGTCTCAATATCAAAACTACAAATTACAAACCCCTTATTATCAACACTTTTATAAGGTTTTATAACATTCCAGTTACATGCTATATCAATTTCACTGGTTGTTTCATTCGTCTCAATATATTGACCAGCCGGTATTTGAACCCAACTACATGGTTCGATATCTTGAAGATGTAGAAAACGCAGTAGAGGATCAATATTGCTCTCGTATAGTTGAAATTCATAGTTTTCATCATTTTCAAGAGGAACCCCAAAACGACGCAATTCACTACCCTTATACGTCTTCCAATAATTTACTTGATCATCACCCTCTCCCATTCTACCAATAAATATATCTATTGTTTTACGCATTAACGTAGTATTCTTAAAAATAAGTTTAATAAATCGAAATTCTTTATTATTTGAAAAACCAGAAAATGATCTACGTTCATTTATTCGCATATCATAATATCCTTCATGTAACTTTGGATCAACTTGTGATAATATCCAATTTTTAAATCCTTCACAATCGTGACGTGTCCATTTTTCTGGAATTCTAATATAATAATATGGAGTAAAATGATTAACTAATACACTAACGGTTCTATTTTGAGCATCTCTACCAAAAAGATAGATTTTATATTCACGACTATATTGTTGTTTTCCTTTATTATCAGATGGTTTATTCGTATCAATGTCATCTTCACTTTCAGATTCAATGTCGTCTTCATCACTATCTAAATCATTATTATCATATTCATTATCCTCTTCAGCAACTTTTTCAAAAATGTTTTCTGTATAAAATTCTATCAGTTGAAATTGAATATCTACAGACATTTGGGTAATCTTATTTATTCTTAACAATAAGAAATCTTTATATATCAATTTTTTAATCGCAACCATAGAACAAACAAAAAAGACGAAATATATATTTACACTAAATACCAATATCATGAACTATTCTATATTAATCCTTACCGTGTTTTAATACATCATATATTATTATTAAATTTTCAGTTTATTCCGTTTATACGAAAAATACAAATTATACGCATCGAAGTAAGGTTTACATATTTTTAACGATATTATTTAGATGGTAAATGAACTCAAGTAAACCCTACACTTAAAAATATTAAACTTATTACGAACATATCCACCAATTGAATTTCGTCAATACTTTATATTATTTGTATATAGTAATATTACTAGATAAATATCTACATAATTTACTGGATTATATTTATAGTTTGTTTCCATGGTACAATATCAATAGGTTTACTATATACTGTTTCGAATTGTTCTAAAAAATGTAACATATAGATTATTAATTGAACTTCCGGAATAATTCAATAAATATTGTTAATGTTAATATACATCATATAAAAAACAAATGTGGATATCATTTTTATATATCGAAACATGTACTAAAGTCTGCATTTAGTAAAACTGCCGTATTATTACCATTACATTTTTATTTTTTGTTATTTTTAAATATATTTCTAAATAATATAATGAATACATTAATTAGCGCTATATGTTTTTTAGTTATATTAACTATTACTATTACAACTAGCTCAAGCGGATTACAATGGAACTGTAATTATCCAATTGCTAGTAATTATTTATATATAAGTTTGGCATTTATTTCAATATGGCTTTTTATAAATATACTACCAGATATTACTTTACAAAATATTAATATGCCGATCTATATCATTTCTATATTATGTATATTTGTATTATTATTTGTTATTATTTTAATGCCTTCTAAGTATTTTGTAATGAAACATATTGTATGGTTTATTTACTTAGCTGCTTTGGCATATATAATGAAACCATCATTAATAGGTAGTAATGTAGTCTATTCTGTAATCATATCATTTATATTATTTATCGTGTTATCATTTTTGGCAAATACCTTTTCAGATAAAATATCCCTTGGTTGGGAAAAATATTTAATAATGGGTTTAATAGGATTAATATTAGTAATGATAGTTTCTTTTTTTATTCCAAGAAATCAAAATTTTATCTATACGATAAGCTATATAACAATAGGCTTATTTGCGCTTTTTGTTATGGTTGATACAAAACGTATTTTAAGTGTAGATTGTGTTGATCCCGACTATATTCGTAGTAGTATGAACTTATTTTTAGATGCGCTTAATATTTTTACAGCTGTGAATAATATAAATCAGTAATTTGTATAATTTAATCCATAACAAAGAATTATTTTTTGAAAAACCTAATCAATAGTCTATAATGGTCTAAGCCATCTTGCGGTAATATTAGATGAACTAGTTACTCTAATGTTATCTTCGCCTAATAAAAGACCATTATTAGCATAATTATATCCGCTAAGTCCGGTTATTTCATCATTTTCAAACGTAGTTGGTGTCATTATACATTTTCTATCATCCAATAAACAAGTGCCTATTAATGTATATGTTCCATTATGATTAACAAGATTTTGTAGGGTGCTATATTGTGTATTTCTAAATATTGCTTCATACATAGTTGGACCTATTTTTTTACATATTACTTCAGTGCTATATATTTTTGGTCCAACTATTTTATTATCTTTATCATAATAATAATATTCTGTTTTATAATCATATATTCCTTCCTTTATTGTTAATTCTTTATTATTATACATACTTCTGGAATGGCCATTGACTATATTTATTGATACATCTATAATCATATGACTAGGTTGTTGTATAGAACTGATTGAAGATTGAGTTGTTGGTAATACAACTCCGATCATGATTAATTTACCATTTTTATTTTGATATGGTTCTATATTATTTTCATCAATGAGGCAGCAGACCCCATTACTATCTTTTTGTAAATATATATTTGTATTAACAGGAATATTACGACTAAAAAACCGAACCTTAGATATACCGTTATTTTGAACTTCTACAATATCACCTTTATCAACATTATTTTGAGCAATACCAAGGACATGTGGTGTTCCATTATCAAAAGCTTTGTTTTGATCAGTATATACCTCAATTACATTATTATGATTTACACCAAAAACAACACTGAATGCTTCAATATTTTCATGTGCTCTATACAAAAACCTAAGTGGTTCATCAAAATTAGTTGTTGCTATTTTTACTTTACTCATTTCTGTTTAATATATAGTATAGATTCAAAATTTAATTATTTATTAAACATAAAAACAAACAATTATTACATTAAATATATAGCTAATGCTGTAATAATAACTTCAAACAAATCGATATATATGTTTATAAATTCATCAATTTGTTTGAGTAATGGGACCTTCAATTAAATATTGATAACCATCATTTATTGTTAGTGAATTATTTCCATAATTTATTTTTTTTGAATTTATAAAAATAGATGTAGCACTTATGCTGTCTAATTGATTAGTTATTATAAATTGAAATGGAGTTAAAACGTTTATCATTGTTTGTCCAGAGCGTAAACCAAGTATTAATTTAATAGATCCATTTAGAAAAATATCATAATTGTTATTTTCTTTACTAAATTCATGATGAGCTGTAAAAACTCCTTTCATTTGTCCAGTTGTATTATTATCACTAATTTCTACAGAATTAATTGTAATTTGGTAAGTTCCAATTCCAATCAATTTATCTTGATCATCTTTTATTGGACGTTTATAAGAAAATAAAAAATTCTGGGGCGGATTACTACTTATTAAAACCAAATTATATGGTGGTATGGGTGGTTCATTGTAATATATACGATAATTTAATTGAAAATTTAATTCAGGAGCTGGAAGAGTTGTAATATGAATCCATACGTCAACTATCATTTCTCTTGGTTCTCTTGTAGATCCCAAAATAGGCTGTGTTGATGGTGGCACAAATCCACACATTATTGTATCCCCGTTGTCTTTTTTAAATGGTTCTATATCATTTTCATTAGACAAACAACAAACCCCATTAGTATTTTTTTGAAGAAAAATATTTGTATTTACTGGAATATTTCTACTAAAAAACCGAACTTTAGACATACCCGAATATTGAATTTCTACTATTTGTCCGGGTTCAGCATCATTTTGCGCAATACCAAATACCCAAGGATTTCCTTGAGCAAATGTATCATTTTGATTAGTATATACCTTAAATTCATTATTATCATTAACAACACACACAACGCTATATGCTATGATAGTTTCATATGCTATATGTATATGATGTATTGATTCATCAAAACTAGTTGTTGCTATTTTTACTTTACTCATTTTTGGTTATTATATACAGATACATATAAAAAATTAAAAATCCGCCAAATAAATGGCTATCATGTTTCATCTTTTTAATTATTTCACTCATTTGATGTTCTAATATTTTAACGAAATAATTAGTTTAAGTTCAATTTGAACATTTGTATAACAAGTATGTCTATTATATTTTAATTTATTTATGGTATTAAAAGAGATATATTTAATTATTACATTAGTAAATATATTTCTTGATTTGTGTACATATATTTTTAATAATATACTACTAGATTTTCTTTATCTCTTACCGCATTTTGACACCTACCGTTTCTTCACACATGACCCATATATATTTATACGGAAAATATACGTTACTATGTAAGGGTTATAGATAAACATATTAATTCGTGAACCGCCAATTTCCAAATTGATTAAACTCTTCATTTTGAGTAAAAATTTCAGAACGCATTGTTCCAAATGTCCAAGTTGTTCCATCAAATGTTATATTATCAAAAGTAAAAGTTCCTTGGGTTCGTGAGATATTATCAATATCTTCTACACTAAAATTATGTAATACTACTGTTCCAGGGAGACTAGTAATATTCATTTCGGTTACAGTGAATTGAAAATAGTCTTGATTATTGGTATTTGCTCTATAAATATATACACGATCAGAAACTTTTTCTAGAACACCAAATTTTGGAAGTGAAGTGATTGTATATGTTAAAGGTTGTCCTGATACACTCGTTCCTTCAAGAGTAATAGTTTTATTATTATTAACTAATGTG
>Ga0214923_10003434_pt1 | contig 19867 bp, 11 predicted proteins | sample LL1510_MetaG_FD_177993 | JGI IMG/M metagenome (GOLD analysis project Ga0214923, IMG submission 177993) | Freshwater microbial communities from Lake Lanier, Atlanta, Georgia, United States - LL-1510 | ecosystem: Environmental > Aquatic > Freshwater > Lake | place: USA: Georgia | collected...
GGTTACCAAGTCCTCCATGGCTTTCACCATCTGCCTCTGAATATAACCTGTCTCTGCCGTCTTAACAGCTGTATCAATCAAGCCCTCACGTCCTGACATGGCATGAAAGAAGAACTCCTGAGGTGTCAGACCCTTGACGAAACTGTTCTCTACAAAACCACGTGCCTCTGCACCGTCATCAAACTTCTTGTAGTGAGGCAGGGTTCTATCCGTAAAACCAAATGGAATACGACGGCCCTCAATATTCTGTTGGCCAACGCAAGCTACCATCTGTGAAACGTTAATCGTAGAACCCTTGGAACCAGCCTTTAACATGCTAATTAAACGGTTCTCCTGCGCCAGAGCTTTCTGACCCAGCTTACCTAGCTCTTCAATAGCTTTATTGAGTTTACCAAATACTTGGCCCTCAAACTCATCCTGGTTAGAGCGACCCGTGTTATTATCAAATACGTCCATATGCACTTGAAGAACAATCTCGTCAATTTCCTTCTTACGAGCCTGAACAATATCATTCATGTGAGATAGTGTCTCATCATCGGCCACTAGGTCAGAAAGACCAATGCTAAATCCACTCATAATAAGGTAGGCCTCAATTGTGCTCTGAATAGAATCAATCAGATTAACTGCTGCATTTGCACCAAAGTCATTGAATGTTGTGTGGACAACACCTACACCAGTCTTATTTAGGATATCATCATCAACTATACCCGCACCCTGAATCATTCCATCACGAATCTTTACAGCGTTATTAGGATTAGAATCCTCATCAAAGAACTTGTTTTTCAAGTCAGCATTGATGGGAGGTAGCAGATTACCAAGGACCTGCTGCCCAGACCAGCGTGCTGCACCTCCTACAATCTGTGGCTCAGGCAGCTTTCCATCAAAACGTTTATTCCACATCATCAGATTCATGTATTCACGGCGTGTAAAAGTATCTCCCTGCTTTGTAATACGATAGGAGCCCAGGAGTGCATCTTGAACAACTTTAATAACAGGCTTCTGATGTCTGGGAGAAATCATCTGATAGGGAACTGCTGCAATGTCCTGTAGCTCCTGAATTGCCTCGGAGCTCTGGGGAATGTGAGCATTCATCTCATCACCATCAAAATCTGCATTATAGGGTGCTACTGCAGAAACATTTAGGCGAAAAGTATTGTAGGGTAGCACACGAACACGGTGACCCATCATTGACATTCTGTGCAACGTAGGCTGTCGGTTAAAGAGAACCATGTCGCCATCCATCAGATGTCTGTTTACCATGTCACCACTGTAGAGAACAATCTCCTTAGTGTTGACGTGAGCAAGGGAAATCATGCGGCCATCTGCACGCACCAGAGTCTTAGCACCAGGATAGGTAGTAGTGCCATTCTGAACAAGCTTGTAAAGCTTATCGCGATTGTAGTCCGTCACACGCTCAGGCACAGTTAGATTCATGGCAATCTTAATGGGCACACCCAGCTCTGCAATAGAGATATTAGGGTCCGGTGTAATAACTGAGCGTGCTGAGAATTCTACACGCTTGCCTTGCAAATTGTAGCGGATACGACCCTCTTTGGACCCCAGGCGCTGTTGAATAGATTTAAGAGGGCGGCCACCACGTTGCGCCGATGGAGCAACTCCAGGAATTTGATTGTCTACTAGCGTTGCAATATGATACTGGAGCACATTGGTCAGCTCATCAATGTAGCCCTTATTTGCCTTGGAACCATCGGCATCCATTTTGGCTAAGAGCATTTTGTTGGTCTTGATGATTTCAAAGAGTTTATGAGTCAAGTCATCCTCTGAACGCTGATTATTCTCCTGCACGACGGAAGGTCGCACTTGGGGAGGAGGGATTGCAAGAACAGAGCAAATCATCCAATCAGGACGACACCAACGGGGATTAAAACCCATAAATGCTACGTCTTCATCTGTAATACGTCGAAAGAGGCGCTGTACATATTCTACTTCCAAAATCTGTTTCATTGCTTCATGTTTAACCTCTTTACCATCAACCTCCTCCCAGTCGGCGACAATGCGTGCAATTCCCTCACGTTTATAGCGGTCAGGTTGTCTAGAGCCACATCCATCCTCAGTCTCTTGTCCACAACGTGAAATATTACTAGATGCTTCCATGAGTTCCTTCCAACGACCCTCACCTTTCTTAAGTTTAATTGAAGAACGCATTTCCTTGTCGACAAGCAATTTAGAGCATGATACACATACGCAACTTAGCACATTAAGAATCATAGGGAGAAATTGAATATAATAAACAGGGCGACCGAGTCTATAATGGCCAAAGTGGCCAGGGCAGTTATTATTAGATTGACCACAAGAACGGCATTGTTTTCCATTTTCTAGAACTCCCATACGAGGATCAAAGAGTCCGCCAATTTTGGGCTCATTTCCCTCATAGGTATTATTGGAAGTAATTTCAACTACGGACCGTTTCTCAATTTCATCGGGTGAGAAAATACTAAATTGGATACCCAGAATGGGTTCAATTTCAGAAGAGGACGGCATCTCTGAGGTTATGTGTGTTCTTTTCTAAGCCGGGAAATTGCATCAATTTTTGTAGTTAAATATGTAGGTTTTAAATTGCGCACCAAAAAATAGTTAGATAAATTATAATATAAAGTTTTAATAGATGTGTGATGATTATTCAAGTGTATCATGTGGGCATTTTTTAAAATTTATTAAAAATATAAGTAAAAGAAAAGCATTACCGGGTGACGATAGCTTACGTAAAAAAATAAAAGTAATATATGATGAATACTCAAGGTATCCTTTTGCATATAATTTTTATAGTCAACTTAAAGAATTATCTGATACAACAAATAAATTACCATTATTAGATAGTCATAATACACTCGATGACGTTTATACAAATATATCAATATTAAAAGACATAAGTAATAAAAAAGAAGTATCAGAACATATAAAAAATACAATTGGTATATTTGGAGAACCTAGTATTGAAATAATTGATATATTTAATGATATATTAAAAAAATATGAGATAGAACTTAGTAAGTTTGAAGTATATAATAGTATAATAACAAGACAAGCAGCTATTCACAGGGAGCAACAAAGATTAGCAGCTCAAGCTACAACGTCTCAAGCTACAACGTCTCAAGCTACAACGTCTCAAGCTACAACGTCTCAAGCTACAACGTCTCAAGCTACAACGTCTCAAGCTACAACGTCTCGATTTACAGCACCTCAGATACAAAGACATGAATGTTGTTCTACCATACATTCTTCTGACACACATTTTAGAGGATGCACAATAGAATGTGTAATACCATCTCTTAATTCAATATCAATATGTCATGTTGGAAACACAATATATTTAGCATATAGCGGAATTTCAGATATTATTAGAAAAGAAACATTTATAAGAGATATTGTAGATAATTATGCAGATTTAGAAATAATTATTGCTACAAAATTACCTATAGATTATATATTTCCTTATAAATATAAAGGAACCGTTGATCCTATAGACCGAACTAGACATCCAAGTGATAACGTTAAACCAGATCCAGAATATAATTGTTATAATGGTATTATGTGCAGTGAACCTAAATTATTTACTTATATTAAAGAAAAAGGAAAGGAAGAACATAAAGAATTAATTAGAAATGGTAAATATAATTTTGGATGTATTTATATTGGAAAAATAAATCATGAAATTTGTAATTATATTATTTCAGATTATATTGCTGCAAATGAAAGTAAAGAAAGAGGGCGTCTAAGAGAAAGAGTTATTTTATCAAATATATTTTATCATTCAAATATAGATTTTTTTAATTCATTATTATGGAGATTTACAGATAGGAAGAAAAAGAAAAATATAATAACAATAATAAAACAAAATTATAAAGTAATATTACGATTAATGAAACCATGCATTGGATGTTTAATGAATCATAAACAGATTTTAGACATGGATAATACTGAGCCAATAGAATGGGATAACACTGATTGTTTAAAAGGCGAAATTATGCAAGGAGGTAAACTACCAAATGGACGTAAACTACCAAATAAAACTAGAAAAAAAATAATATATTCTAAAAAAAATAGGTCTAAAAAAAACAAACTATAATAAAGTATGCCAGAATTAAAAAAAATAAAATCAGTTCATGAATTTACAGAAAAAGATCCAGAACAAGGTGTTAATAGAACCTATATATATTATAATAATTTATCAACTAATGTGCATACTCAAAAACAAGAAGTCGATATATTAGAATCGCCAAAATGGGGTAAAATGCTTTTTTTAGATGGTTGTCTTCAAAGCACAACAATGGATGAAGTTATTTATCATAATGCTCTTGTTCACCCTTTGCTTAGCACTCTTCAAAAAAAAGAGAAAATTCTTATTCTTGGTGGTGGAGAAGGTGCCACTGCCCGCGAGGTTCTTCGGTGGCCAGTTTTCTCAGTAGAAATGGTTGACTATGATAAGGAATTAATTGAACACATGAAACTTCATGGTGCAGAATGGTCAAAGGGTGCCTGGAAAGATTTGCGTCTTAAAGTAATATACGACTGTGCTTGGGCTCATATGGCCAAGGGTAAACAATATGACGCTGTAATTATAGATTTAACCGACCCAGATTTCAAAGAACATTTCTGGTTAGAACTTCTTATAAATGTTATTTTGTCGGTAAAGAAATCTAAGGGAGGATTTGTAATGAATGCTGGCCTATATTTACCCTGGGATACTGTTAATTTGCAGAAAATTACTAGCCTTGTTCAAGATTTATGCTCTAAAAATCCAGAATTTAAATATTATATTTATACTGCATTTATTCCTAGTTTTAGTGGAGAGTGGACATTTATTGCAGTAGCACATAAACAAAGTTTTATGATTGAACCAGAATATTTGAAACAAATTCCGGCTTGGATTCGCAGGTCTATTAGAACTTTACCAGATTCACTTTTGGAATCAGTTTCCACGGCCCCTATTTTAACACGTTTCTAAAGAAAGTATAATACGTAAATTCAGATATCTAAAGTTATCTAAGGTCAACAGTATAGTATGGCCAAAAAAACCATTTGCCTAACAATGATAGTCAAGAATGAGGCACATCTCATCCTTGAGTGTTTTAAACATCTGTCAAAATACATAAAGTTTGATTACTGGGTAATCAATGACAATGGCTCAACTGATGGAACCCAGAAACTCATTAAGGACTATTTTGCAGAAAAAGGAATTCCTGGTGAGCTTGATGAGACACCTTGGCAAGATTTTGCTTTTAATCGCACAGTTGCTTTTAAGAGGGCATTTGAGAAAACAGATTACGCTTTTGTCTGGGATGCAGACGATGAAATCTATGGGGATTTTAAACTTCCTGCCGTCCTAGACCAAGACCACTACAAATTCATTTTTGGAAATGAAATGGGTGCGCGTTACTCAAGATGCCAACTCTTTAATAATAAGAAACGCTGGCACTATGTTGGTGTTATCCATGAATATCCTGCAGCTCTAGAATCAGTGTCGGCGCCTTTTGATGTTCTAGGAGACTATTATTTCATTTCTGGACGTCGTGGTGCCAGAAATAATGATCCAAATAAATATTTGAAAGATGCTCTTGTTTTAGAAAAGGCATTCAAAGAGGCCATTGAAAAGAAGGATCCGATTTATAATCGCTATTGTTTTTACACAGCCCAAAGTTATAATAGTTGCAATCACCATGAAAAAGCAATTGAATATTATAAGAAAGTTTTAGACATAGATAATTGGGTTCAGGAAAAATATATGAGCTGCATTGAAATTTATGACCAGTATGACAAGCTACAGCGAAATAAAGAGGGGCTATTTTATTTAATAGAGTCTTTCAAGTATGATGTGCGTCGTATAGAGGGTATATATCGTCTAATTAAATACTATTGTATAAATGGACCTGTTGAAGCCGCATATGCCTATTATACTATGATTGCTGAGCATTATGAGAATAATTATATTAAGGAAAATGTTGCAGATTACTTGTTTACCAAAAAGGAGGAATATGATTTCTATTTACCATATTACATGGTAATTGTTTCTCAGCGTGTGGGTCGCTTAGATACATGTGTTAAGATGTTGGAAATGATTTTTAGACAGGAATATTTGCACTCTGGAGAATGGTGGATTCACAATCTATTTCATAATATACAATTTGCTATTCCTAAGATGCCTCAGGACCTAGCATTCTTAGAAAGTATGCTCAAATACATTGATGCATTGAGGCGGCGTGGTGTAGTGTTAAATGAGAATAATAATAAGATAGTTGATTCTATTATTGCGCATTATAGACCATTACTTGTAGCACCAGTACCATCATGCTATGCTTTAATGCCTAAGAAAAATAATGGCCATAATACTAAACCTCGTATTATGCTGACCGTAACAACCTGTAAGCGATTTGACCTCTTTGAGCAGACTGTAAATTCAATTCTTAAATGCTGGTTAGACATAGACAAGGTGGATTACTTTTTCTGTGTTGATGATAATTCATCCAAAGAAGACCGTCTAAAAATGCAGACTCAGTATCCTTTTTTCAATTATCATATGAAATCTGCTGACGAGAAGGGACATAGGGAGAGTATGAATGTGATATGGAACAAAGTGGCCGAGTTAAAACCTGAGTATTTAATTCACATGGAAGATGATTGGCTCTTTTTTAAGAAAGAATCTTATGTTACTAGAGCCATTGCTGCTTTAGAAAAATATGAAAGCCAAGAAATTCATCAGATAGTATTCAATCGTGAATATGGCCTAATGATGTTTGATATGCAGCGGGTAAATGTTGCAGCTCTTGGCCCCAAAGAGGAAGGACTCTGTTTACATATAAAGAGGGAAGGTGTTCAGGGACCTAATTGCGCCTATTGGCCACATTATTCTTTGCAGCCATCAGTTTGTAGGGCTAGTAAGATTTTGGAGTTAGGTGATTATACGTCCGCTAACCAGTTCTTTGAGCGTGATTATGCAGATAGATACCATGCTAAGGGATATCAGACAGCATTTTTTAATTTTATTTATAGTCTTCATATTGGAAAGCAGTCATGGGAGAAGGAAGGTCACAATGCGTATTCTTTGAATGAGGTTGGGCAATTTAAGCCAGATGCTAAAATAACGGCTAGCACAGAAACTACTATTGAAGTAACAATACGAGAAAACAATGTGCCCTTAAAAGGCACTATGCCCCAGCATTTAGAACAGATTTTGAAGAAAATAGAAACAAAGACACCGTTTGGCCTTATTCGCCCAAGTGATGGCGAATACAAAATTTTAAAGAATGAATCTCTAACAAACTTGGATGCATGGACTTTTAAGGAGGGAGGGAAGCTATCTGCACAGCTTACAGATGCAATGAAAATAGCAGACCAAAATCTTTATATTGGAATTCCATGTAATACATGCAATAAGGCGTGGAATTGCACTGACAAAATCTATACAGAATTTATTGGCCCCTTTGGTGTTCTATTATGCCAGAGAACATATGCAAATATATTCGGCAATGCTAATTGGCCGCGGTTCTCCGAATTTATGAAGGTATACAAGCCAGGATTTTATCTAATTACATCTGGTGATGATTCAAAACAGTTGCCAATTAAAGAGCTTTATACTATAGATTCAAAGTTAGTTGATTCCTGGGATACAGTTGGTGAAGAGGAGACTGCACGTCTGCTACGATTTATTAAGGGAAAGAAGAATCAGCTAATTTGTTTCTCTGCAGGACCACTATCAAAGATATGGATTCCTATGTGTATGAAGTTGGAACCTACAAATATGTATTTAGATGTAGGAGCATCGCTTGATATTTTTACTAAGGGTAGCACTAATAGACTATATACAGATAAAGAGCATCCTTTTTCTAAAGAACAATGTATTTTTAGGGATTTTATTCCTGAACTTGCGCTGTCAACTGTAATTCCAAGTTTGGTGCCTTTGGCACCTTTGGCACCTTTGGCGCATGAAATTAAGGCCAAGAATCTAGTTTACTTAGGTGTATTTATAAATAAAGAATATATTGAGCTTCTTAAAATCTTATTAATTTCAGTGAAACTCTTTTCACCAGCCCTAGACTTAGTTGATTTTCTCATTATGACAAGCCACGATTTTGTTGCAGATATTCAACAGGTTTCTGAAGAAGTTGGCCTTCTATTAAATTTTATGTTCCTAGATATAAGTAAGCTCAAGGGCGCTGCTTTTGCACGTCTCTATATTTTTGAATATGAGCATATTATGTCTTATGAAAAAATACTCTACTTAGATACAGATATTATAATTCAAGGAAATCTAATGAATGTATTCAGTGAGCCCCTAGAAGACAAGTTATATGCAATGAAAGAGGGAACAATTGAGCATGAAATTCATGGAGGATGGTGGTTTGATTTCTCAGCCATTAATATAAATACTATAGGAATAAATAGTGGTATCTTGCTATTCAAGCCTACTGAGACTATGAAGAACATTTTTACGGGAGCAATTGCACACGTGGATTCATTGAGAGCAGGTAAACCAATGCCAAGCTGTGAAGACCAGGCTTTTGTGAATTATCATTTTATTAAGGCAGGTAAATATGATAATACTCTAATGGAAAAATATGGACTTATTTATTGTATTAACCCTCCTCCACCACCATCTGCACCTACTGATGTAGTCATCTGCCATTTTGCCTGGCCGATTGGAAATGCCAAGCATAAGCTAGGTCGTATAAAGCCACATTTAACTCATGTTCTCAAGAATTATGCAAGTATTTTTAATGAAACTAGCAGTGGACCAATACTCATTGGGCAATCATATGCATGGGACTTATATGGCTGGATTCGCTTTGAGGCCAATGGTCTTCTAGTAACAAAATGGTGCCAGGGGACATATGAGTGGCAAGGCACACATTCCTTACATGCGACGTGGGCAGGATTAACACATTTTCTGCGGTTTAATTCTACTTATGATAAATGTTTTTCAGTTCGTCTAGGAGATATTGATATTATACATATTGATAAATATACAAATAGATTAGATTTATTAGAAGTGTATGAATTTAATACTAAACTACGATATGGTCAAAATGGAGATGGGGGATATGTGATAGGGCAATTAAAAACCCCCTATGATTGTTATATATCAGCAGGTGTATCCGATGAAGAAAGCTTCTCTAGAGATTTTATTGAATCAATGAATTTTACAAGAGAAAATAGTTTTGCCTTTGATGGAACAATTGAATCATATCCTTATAGATATACTGAAAAAATAACATTTATAAAGAAGAATATAGGCGCGACGAATGATACACATACTACTAACTTATCATTCTTAACAGATAAATACAGTAATATATTCTTAAAAATGGATATAGAAGGTGGTGAATTCCCCTGGCTCTTATCACTTACTCAGACTACCTTAAATAAATTTAAACAAATTGTTATTGAACTTCATGGAATATTAGATAATAGTTGGGGATCTACTTATTCAAATAAGGTGAAATGTCTTGAGAAATTTAAGACTACGCACTATTTGATTCATGCACATGGTAATAGTGGAGCAGGAACAACAAATAATATTCCAAATGTGATTGAATTAACATATGTAAGAAAAGATTATTTTACAGAAATACCTAGATTAAATACACAACCACTTCCTATACCTAATCTAGACTATCCTAATTCATCGCATACGAGCGAAATTAACTTAACTATGTACCCATTTGTTAAATCTGCTTGATTTAAACCTAGTAAATATTGTAATACTAGTATGAAAGTGTGTATATTTAATTCATTTCCATTCCATTATGAAATGTTTGCATATATTCTTGATTATTTTAAAGAAAGAGGCTTGACAATTGATGTTTATACAAATACAGTGAATCATCATGGGTGGTTAGATTTCTATGAAAAACACTATGGAGTATTTGTATGGTTTCCTATTTCTTTTTTCAATCCAGAAGCATATGATTATGTTTTTATTTTAACCGATGATGATAAAGCATATAAGTCAGAGTGGAATAATAAGACTAAGGTTATTATAATAGAACATGATGGAAAAAGAAATAATGTAGGAGCATATTTTACTATACAGAATAGACAGTTTAAATTAAGAAATCCACCATCTGATCCAAACACCTGTATTATGCCAGTTTGGAATAATTCATTTTATGACAAGTATAATAAACTTACAGTTGTATCTATTGGATCATCATCAGATACACTTAATTTGCCTGCATTATTTTCTAATTTTGAAGAAATAAATTTTTTATTGATAGATCGAAGGATTAATAGCTCGGTATCAAAAAATATTACAAAATATAATAAATTAGATACATCCAAGTTAATTGAATATTCTGCTAGAGCACATTATATATTATTCTGGCCAAGTTCTCCTGAACAATTAGAACATGAACATCATTCAATCTCAGGTTCATTTCCATTAGCATTCAGTGTTGGAACGCCATTATTATTACCAGAGCGTTTTATAAGATCATTAGGATTTAATGGAATAGTTGGTATACCAGATAGTCCAATCCATTTGGAAAAACCAAGTGAAGAGCTATATAATAAAGTAAAAGTGCAACGTAATGCATATTTAGAAAAACGAAATTCCTTATTTAATATGATATTATTTGGAGATACTATAAATTTTTCCCGGCTATAGATATGCGTCTATAATAATTTATTATATAATATTTTATCTTAGACATGAGTATTCAACGAATACCCAAGATATTTTTTCAGACATCGAGGGAACCATTAGACCCTCAAATAAGTGAAATGATAAAGGAACAATTAACGGATGGTTGGACCTATATGCACTTTGTTGATTCTGATATTGTGGAATTCATGAATAACAATCCCATTAAAGAATTTCCAGATTCAGTTGAACGATTCAAGTCAATTAAACGAGGTGAACACAAGGCAGATTTTTTCAGATATTATTTCCTTTACGTAAATGGAGGTGTTTTTATGGATTCTGATGCTATGATATATCAATCCATTGATACAATTGTGCAGTCTTACGTTTTTTTCTCAGTAAAATCTAAACAAGTTCCAAATTCCCTATTTCAAGGAATTCTTGGTGCAGAACCTAGACATCCTATTATTTTTCAGGCATTACAAACAATGTATACTATGAATTTAAATATTCTACTAACCGATTACCATTATCTCTGCAGGGATATTTATACAATATATATGGGCCATATAGCCAAAGGCCAAAAGGACACCTGTCTCTACAAGGAAGTCACAGGTAAACAGATTGTAAATATAGTAAATTCAGAAGAACATCTTCTTTTTAGACACTATTGGGGAAAAAAAGAAGGTATTCCTATAAGTTTAAAAAAGAAGAATTTAGTATATTGTTGTGTATTTTATAACAAGGATTATTTAAAACTCCTAAATCTTCTTTTGGCATCAGTTGCACATTATTCTAAAAAAGATACGTGGAATTTTTTAATTATAACATCTAAGGAGTTTGAATCTGATATTTTAACTTTTTCTGATACTTATGGGATATATTTAAGAATATTTACGATTAATTTAACAACAATTTTTCAGGCAGCATGTGCTCGCCTTTGCATTTTTGATTATCCAAATATTTCTGAATATGAAAAAATATTATATTTAGATACGGATATTATAATTAAAGGAGACCTGGCTTCTATGTTTACCTTACCTATAGAAGACCTTCTTTATGCAATAGAATCTGGTAAAATAGATTCTCATAATTTTGGGGGACAATTTTTTGATTTTGGAAAAATAGACCGATCCCTCACGGGAATAAATTCTGGGACTCTCCTTTTTCTTAATTCAGAAAATATGAAAAATCTTTTTAAAAAAATCCAAAATCACATAAAAGAATTCACAAATGAGGGACATCCTGTGCCCTATTGCATGGATCAACCATTTATTAACTATCATGCTATAAAAGATGGCCAATATGATAATAAACTCTTAAATACTTTGGTCTCTTTATTTGAGGGAAATGATACAGTAGACAATTATTCTAGTTCAATTATTTGTCATTTCTCTTTTCCAATTGGCAATTTTAGCCATAAATTTATTAGAATGAAACGATTTCTTGATATTACATTAACTAGAAATATAAATTTTAATGGACCAATTGATTTAATTGGACGAAAATATTCATGGAATGGAGGATTTATTAAATTTATAACAGATGAATCTGGTTTTTGTAAGATAAATACATCATGGGGCAAAGGAGAAATTACATTATTAGATTCACGGCTTGTAAAAGTAGAATGGAATACTTTTGTGCATGTTCTTTCTTTTAATGAAAACTTAACATCCTATATTTCTACACGACTTTGGCCAAACGACTTTGAGATTATAAAAGGTCATTTAATTAAAAGTAGATTAAATATCTATGGAGATAGTCATGCATTTTTATTATTTCGTAATTTGGCCAAAGAGCATCGAAATTTATTTCAATTCTCTAAAACAATGTATAGTCTAGGAAGAGATACATATATTACACATTTTAATGAATGTCATAATAATACAAATACAATTTTTTGTTTTACTTATGGAGAAGTAGATGTTCGGGCAAATATTGGAAAGCAGGTACATTATGGTAGAAATCATGTAACTGTATGTAATGAACTTGTAGATTCTTATTTTTTAGCAATTAAATCCCTTATTAAAGAATATAAAGCAATTATTATTGTGGCAATTCCACCACCATGTAGAAAAGATGAACATATTCAATGTAAGCTTCATACAGAAATAACCGGTGGCCCTCTACCTTTTGTTGGAACTGATTCTGATCGTGTAATTTATACACAATATATGAATACTTTATTGGAAACTGCTTGTAAAACATATGGATTTGTGTTTTTTAATCCATTTGAATCATATACTAGAGCAGATGGCACATTAATGTATGAAGTATCTGATAATTGTATACATATTGGAAAAAATGACAAATTTCTGATTAAATTTAATGCACTATATGATAGTTTGTTATCTTCCGGATAATTTTAAAAATTTGATTCATATACAAATTAGTATAATGAAAAAAACACTTATTTATTTTTGTGTTTTTCATAATAAAGGGTATCTAGAATTATTGCAAATACTTCTAGCATCATTTAATTTATCTAGTAAACTTGATACTATAGATATTTTAGTTCTTACTTCTTCTAATTTTAAAGAAGATATAGATAGATTATCTAATATCTTGAATATTACACTTTTAATATATCCATTTGAATTTACTAAATTACATGAAGCTCTTTGTTCTCGTTTGTATATTTTTAATTATCCTTATATTATGGATTATGAGAAAATCTTATATTTAGATACAGATATTATTATACAGAGAAATATACATGATTTAGTTAATTCTAATATAGATACTAAGCTACATGCATTCAGAGAAGGTAATATAGGACATCCTTATTGGGGAGGAGAATTTTTTGATTTTTCTAATTTGAATTTATTACCAGAAGCCTCTGGATTTAATAGTGGTGTCTTATTATTTAGACCAACACCTACAATTAAAATTATATTTTCTGAAATAGTCAAGCATATTTCTGATATTGTTTCAAATGGTAAATCCTTACCAGAATGTCCAGACCAGAGTTTATTAAATTATTATTTTATTAAGAATGACTTGTATAATATAAGCCTAATGGATTCTTTAGTAAAAATATATTCAAAAGGCGATAATGTTAATACAATTGTTAATGGAAATGTAATATGTCATTTTACATGGCCAATAGGTAATACAGTAAATAAGAAACAGAGAATGATTGCTTATTTTACAAATTTTTTGAATACATATAATAAACAATCTAATATCACTAATGCAAATTTAATTGGTAGAATATATCATTGGTCCAATAGTGGATTTATTCGCATGGAACAAAATGGTTTATTAATTACTGCATGGATGAATGGTTCATATTATTGGATAGATTCCTATTGTGCATCTTTATCTTGGGCAGGATTTACACATATAGTAAAGTTTAATAGCTCATATAGTCAGTTTCTTTCTATACGTTTACATGATTTAGAACTTATTAGAGGTAATATAGAGATTATTAAATAATTCTATAATTTTACATTGGTAAATAAAATATATGATAGTGCATACAATGTTACAAGAGTTAATGAGCTAGTATAATGAAAATCTTGATTCTTCAAAAAAGCAGCAAGGCCAATTGAGCCGGCAACCATTGCAGCATCCGCTACAAGAATCAAGGGTCCACCTTCTATATAGGCCTTGAAGACATCAATCATTGAATTATGTCCTTTAGGAATTTTAGCAACAATTGCAAAGGCAAAGAAAAGATCGTGGACTATTTGGACTACAAGAGCAAGTCCGATGAAATACCAGATAGACCAGCCTTCCTGTTCCATAAAAAATTCGGTATAGATGTACCGGGTAATAGCAATTCCAATTGCAATGATAGTTACGTCAGATAAGACAGCAGCTAAACCAAATTCATCATACCATTGATTAATAGGTAGAACAAAACTCTGGGGAAAGAAACGGACAAGAAATATAACAACTGTATCAACAAATATGATGGCGGGTATGAAAAACCACCAATCTTCCTGGGCCTTGTAATTTCCGACATTTGCAATGCCTACCTGTTTTGCTCCACCTACTAGACCACCTGTTCCGTTTAGTCTACTTTGCCCATTTATACCGCTTAGTCCACTTACCCTTTCCATTCTAGTATAGTCTAAATAATTAGTGTCTATGAATTAGTATGTCAGATACAGAATCTGAAAGTCAAAGTCAAGCTCAAGAGAAGCCTTGGTTTGTTTATTTACTAGCAACCGTGCAAGGCCCTTCTAGAACTTACGTGGGTGCAACTGTTGACGTTGACCGTCGTTTGAAACAGCATAATGGTGTCTTATCAGGCGGAGCTAGAGCAACGTCTACGGTGCCAGGGGGGTGGTATAGGGTTTGTTACATTCGGGGCTTTGAGTCAAAGAGAGAGGCACTGCGATTTGAATGGTGGTGGAAACGGCGATCAGCAAAGCTGAAGGGCACGCCGCTAGAGCGGCGACAGGCTGCAATGGAGGCTATGTTGGGAGAGTGGCCTGGGCTAGAGCTTGAAGTAAATTAGTTCTTTTTTAATATAGCTACATAAATACCATTATGCCAATCAAGCTGTTCTTTTGAGCCAAACACAGGATGACTATTATCATGCGTAGTTCTTATATCTCTTTCATATAGCACTGATAAATTTAGTCCTTTTAATGAGTTTATTGTGCCATCTCTTACTTTCTTCCAATTCCAGTCATCTACTATAAAAATAAAAGTATCATCTAGACAATTATAATAATGTGTCAAAGCTCTATAATGATCATTTTCTTCATGTGGTCCATCATACATATATATATTAAATTTTTGAAGAGAACTTATATCTAGATTAAAACAATCTGCTTCTATAAATGTGGCATCATTATTACCCTTATATTTATTAAAATTCACTAGAAATTCATCCCTTGGTCCTCCAAATTCACTCCAGTTATCTATACAAACAACTCTTGCAGCATTCATACACATTGCAGAACATACAGACGAACCCTTCCATGTTCCTATTTCTAAATAACTTGTATTATCTTTATTTAGTAAATTATTGTAAAAATGTCTTGTTTTTATACCAGACATACCATCCATATATTTTATTTCATCTGTAATTTTAGAAATTCCATTTTCGGCATTTCTAAAGGATAACTCAATGTGTTCCTTTAGAGATTCTATATCAGTCATTCTATATCAGTAATTCTATACTAGTATACTATATATTTAAACCGAGCCGGGTGTCTTTTGGAAACCTTCAATAATTAATATATGATAAGTTGTGAATAAAGTTTGATAAATATTATCATACTTTTGAGTATATGTATAATAATGCAATGTCAGAAGAGTTATATGGATTACAGAGTATTTTTTGAATAACTATTCTATAGTTAAATATGTATTCCAACAGTATTCATTTCTATTTTTATAAAATGCGTTATATTTTGTTATATTAGCAGTATCATTCTCATTGAAAAATCCAGATACATTAAACTTACCTTTAAATAGGTCAATTATTCCAGGAAAAATATTAGGAAATACAGTATAGGTTTTAATTTTTTTTAATAAGTCATCTTTTTTACTTAAATCTATCTGAGGAAGTGTGTTAATTGCATATGAATACTGTTTACCTAATATAAATTTATCTCGTGTATCATTATCTATAAGATGCTGGATGGAATAGTGACTACCTGCATTGACTGGATAATTATCATTAAAAAATACATGAGTAATACCTTTCTCTATACATTGTATTAAACGTTGTGCAGAATTTTGATGGTCATCAAAAAAACATAGAACTGTATTAGATTTATACGGATCTAAATTTAGAGATGCAAAATCAATAAATTGTTTACCGGTGTAGTAAATTGTATTAAGGTTAGTGTCAATAAATTCAGTTTTATCAATTTCCCTTGGATCTAAGCATAAAATTTTACAGTTATCACCTAATACCTTGCGTATAAGTTTTGTAGATTGCCCGTTCCATACACCGGATTCTACTACAACATCAGGTTTTAATTTATTTAATAAAAAATAGAATGAGAACATATCATTTATCCTCATTCCTCCACCATTTTTTTCAATATCAGTAAAATAATAGTCTCTTAAAAATATATCTAAATCAGAGTGCGTATATGTGAAGTCCATACTATAAGCTTATAGTAGTATATTTAAATAGATTATGGCCTTATAATATCAAAATTAAATTTTATTTCATTTACTTTCATTGAATATTTGTCTACTATATATTTAATTAATCTTTCAGCAGTAATTCTACATCTAATTTTTTTAAATTCAATATAATCTTCTGCTCTATTTGCATAAATACATGCATTATTCCACGAGGTTACTGCAAATCGGTTATTTAATCCTTCATGATGCTCATTATTTGGTAAATTTATAGTTTCATTATCTAAGATAAATGTATTTATTGGTAAATCATCATATATTTCAATATCTGGTCGAATAAATATAACATATTTTACTATATTACCACTACTATTTATATAATTCTTAACCATTTGTATTCCTCTTTTCTGAGATTCAATCCCGCACACGTGATTACTAACCATAATTGGCCACCAGTCACCACCATCATCGCTATCACCTTTAGCATCCCAATTCTCTTTATTAAAAAACTGCGTCATATCTATTTCATTAAGAAATTCTTCCTGGCTATTTATTTCATAGAAATCAGGATTAAGAAATTTATATTCTTCATAATCTATTTTCTGTAAAATAGTATTATTCCATACATTTTGTATACCATCTTTTAATGCCCAGGTATTAAAAAATGTAAGATATTTTTTATTATTATTTTTTAATATATTAAATACATGGTTAATATGAGATTGATATACTTTTTTAGTTGTCCTTGTTAAACCAAAATATACAATTGCGTAATCAATTTCCATTATATATGAATAATATATTATTATTTTAAATAAATTACATTTTATTAGTTATACTGATTCTATAATTATTTAGGCACCGGATGCAGAAGATTTTATAAAATTATTATAAATATAATTTATTATATCTTATTTATAACTATAAATCTAAATAAACCACATATTATTTTTCTGCATAAGTTTTATTTTATTATTGCCAACAAGGTAATTATAATGAATTAAATCTGCCAAAGGAGGAACTATAAGTGGTATATTTAAATTATTTACTCCTGGGTAGGTACCATTTAAGAATATATTCTTATCTACTGTAATATGTCTTATATTATATTTATTAGCCATATTTAATAAATAATGTTGATCACCACTTAAGGTCATTACATCATTTGGCGTATAATCTAGTAGTTTATTTACTATATCTACATTTTTAAATACTATTACTCCTGAGCAAAAATGCTGGCAGTTATCTGAATTAGAACATTGTGTTTTTGGTTCATCACACTGACTTACAAATATTGCATCAGAATTAGATTGAAATGTCTTCAATATAGTATTGGTTGGATTCTTAAATAAAATAATATCAGTATCAATATAACCAATGTACGACTTTGGATACTGTGTCATAGCATATTTTATTGCATCTAATTTTGCAAATACAAGTTTTTTATAATCTATTTGTCCCCATGAAGTTAGGGATTCACTAACTTCAAATTTTAGAAAAAGCTTAGCATCTATACATCTTACATTTGAATATTCTTGTAAACTTATCATTGATTCATTATCAGTGCAATATACCGTCAATGGAAACATGCAATTATTGCGTTTCATAGATTCAATAAAATTTCTAGTAAAATCAATATATCCAGCATTTATTAATGTTATCCATTCTATATTGGGTGTTAAAGTATACCATTCTATACTTTGCCCACAGATTCGTTTTATCCAATAAGTTCCACATTTTTTTATTTCTTCTTGCTGCTCTATAGAATAGTATGACAAGAATAATCTACTAAAATCATAGATTGCATTGGCTATTTCGCTATATTTTTGTTCAAGGTACTGTGGCGTAATCTCAGAATAATCCTTAGTATATAGTATTGGAAGACCTTTATATTTTTCTTGTATTAGATCATTATATTCCATAATGGGTATACATCCTGCTAAGAGAGCCTCATAATGACGATGACAATCAATTCCATTACCTTCAGGTGAGATTACAAATTTATAGGATGGGAGTGATGAAAAATATTGTTCACCTTGTAATTTAATATTCTGAATTCCATTTTTTTGTAGAGTATTTAGTATTGCTTGCCTATTTATTCCAGATGGTCTTCTTCTAGAATCGGTTATACTTGTTACTGCGCATAACACTAAATTTGTATGATTATCAATCTGCCATTTAGAAACCTGGCTCGTATTAAAAAATTTAACATATTGCCATTGCATTCCTATTGGAAATGGCATCCATAAATCTCCTCCACATACACTACTTGCTTGGATAATAAGGGTGTTTGGGTTTTTAATTGTATTTTGCCATTCAACTAAAGAATATTTGATATCTTGATATTTCATTAATCCATATTTTATTAAAGGATTTGCAATAGAATCTATAGATACAATATTTACCCATGTTGGATAAAATCCAGTATATTTAGGTTTATTCTTGGCCCATACAGATGGCATATATATCTTGCCTCGTGTATCACCTTGAAAAAATCCGCCTAACCAACTAAATGACGAATTTGCGCATATTCCACCTGCACAATTCGCCATTTCTACTAGGGTCTCCAAAGGATTTACTTTGTCAGAGATAGTATATTGCACATTAAATTGTTTCATATATTTATCTGCATATGCATTATCATTAGAAAATACTAAATAAGTAACTTCATTGCCAAGTATAGTAAAACAATTCTTATAATACTGGGTCTTATCATAGCCCCATCCATCTGGAGTTTCTAAATAATCCCCAACACGAATATGCACAAAATACGTATTAGAATAATATCCAGTTCTTATATCAGGTATAAGAGAAGGAGAAGGAAAATACTGTTCATTCTGAAAATATCCATCTAATATGACGTTGCCCTGTTGATTAGGTAAGTCTGAATAAATAAATATGATTTTTTCATGTATAGTATTTGATGATTGAATAGAATCTACCCAACGTATCTTAGGAAATAATTTTATTAATAGTGTATCTAAATTTTGTGTGTGAAGCGTAACAGATGATGCTATATTTTTACTTCTATCAATAACAAATTCCTTATTGTATTTTTCAGCATAGGTCAGGCCTGCAAATATTTTAAAAATTTTATTACCAAGTCCACAGTTTCCTAGTGTAACTGATACAAGACTCTTTGAATTATTTATTTGCGGTAGAATAGACGCAGCTTGTGTAGCTGGTTCTTGTCTAGTTGCAGTTTGTGAATTT
>Ga0214923_10003435_pt1 | contig 19865 bp, 18 predicted proteins | sample LL1510_MetaG_FD_177993 | JGI IMG/M metagenome (GOLD analysis project Ga0214923, IMG submission 177993) | Freshwater microbial communities from Lake Lanier, Atlanta, Georgia, United States - LL-1510 | ecosystem: Environmental > Aquatic > Freshwater > Lake | place: USA: Georgia | collected...
CGACGTGCCTTCAGTGCATGCATAGAAGTAATTCCCTGGCTCTCCCATACGCATAAGGCACGAGGCTCCTGCCTCCTCTGCCATCTTTTCCTCATAGCAGTCTTGTCGATGCATGGCTCCCTCGATTTCTAAGAAAGACGATGTTTCACCTCCCTCGCCTTCCGGTGTGTTAAGAAAGGTGGCGTAGTCGTTGGTGGTGATCATTCCTTCACGCGTGAGCGTGCTGGCTGCTAAGACGTTGAGGCTAGCCATCATAGAGAGGGCAGCAACGAAAAGGGGGAACTTCATATTCATGGGAGGGAAGAATAGCAAGCAATCCTAGCAGGTACAGTTGATTTTCTTAGCAGGCATCACGCGAATGGAATCACTAGCCCGCATATTTCATACTGATCGTGACGAGGAGACTGCGAAGCCTTATGGGGTAACACCGGCGGCTCAAGAGACCTCGGTGGAGACTGCCCGCGGAGCAATTCGAAGCTGACGCAGTATCCATCAGGTGTTCGCAAGCCGCAGCAGAATCGGTATGAAATATGCGGGTTAAGCTTCTACGGGCACCTCATGACAATTGAGAACGAGATACCCACGCTAGAAGGGTATGGAGGAGAGGTTTCTCCAACCGCCATTTCCTAAGCAACTGGAGCAAACAATCCCTTAGCGCATCAAAAGCGCTGCACGAGCTCGTTTAATCTCACGAGTAATCTTACGGTGTAGGCACGCTCCCACACCAGTCGTGCGACGCGAGAGAATCTTTCCATGCTCGGTCACAAATCTTTTAAGAAGTTCAGGATTTTTAAAATCAATAGAGTCGATAGAGATATCTATCCGACGATGTGGCATGGAACGATTAGCGCGACGAAAGTTAGAACGACGCTTTGGGGTTTTGGGCTGAGTATGCATTTACTTAGTCTCGCGGTGAAGGGTATGACGACGAAGGTTAGGATTGTACTTTTTTTTCTCGAGGCGACCCGGTGTGTTCAGGCTCTTTTTATTGCGTGTTGTGGTATAACGTGAAACTGGCTTTCCTTCGGCTAATGCCTCGGTGCATTCAAGGGTAATAATATCTCGGGCCATAATAGAATAGATTAATTAGATAGAGCTTTAAATTTGAAATGATAATTTCATCAGAATAGTTAAGTTTAATCGAAAGATGAACTCGTGGAGCTTAATCTTTAGGATTGTCATTAAAATTCTCGTCTTCCTCGATGTCACTTTCCTCTTCGGTAATACCAAAAAGAGCACTTACAGGAACACGAGTTCCTGAAACATGTTGACGTTTTTCAAGATCAGCCTGACATTCCACGGTATAACGAGTAAAAGGACGAGCTTCAAGACGAGCACGGAGAATTTGCTTATTAGAAATTTCGCAAATACCGTAAGTCCCATCATCGATGCGTTTGAGCGCTTCGTCAATCTCATAAAGTGAATTTTGTTCTTGAGAAAGGATACTTAAGGCAAAATCACGATCATAAGCATCGCTACCTGCATCAGCTTGATGCATTCCAAAGCCTGATGCATCTGAACCAGCACGTAAATTCCCACGAGCAACACCACTCATTGAATCTAAAAGCATATCTTTGAGATGAAGAAGACGTTGTCTTTGTTTTGTCAAAAAGGGATCCAGCTTGAGATTAGTTTTTTTAGTTGGAGGCGTGACAAAAGTCTGCTGCAAAGCTCCACGAGTTATTTGATGAGCAGGGACAGGAGAGGGAATATTTTTTTTTCGTTTGAGGGGAGCAACTCTTTGTGTTGCCACAGGGAGACTAGAAGTTTTTTTAAGAATTTTTACATCAGTCTTTGGAAGAGTTTTTTTAACAACACTTTTTTTTGAAACAGGTGGGCTTATCTTTTTAGAAACCGGTTTTAACTTTTGGGAAATTGTGTTAACTTTCGACCCTACTATTTTGTTTGCTATCTTTTTACCAGTAGTCTTCTTCAACGCCTTTTTAGCCGTATGATCAGCTTTAGGAGAATTACTTTGTGAAGATATTTTTTTCTTAGTCATAACCTAGAGGTAGCTTTTTAAAATAAATGTGAGAGGTAGGTGTTACTGCGTCACGGGATGAGGTTCAAGATAAATCGTGTTATTCTAGAACAAACATTTTCTTACAAACAATACTTTTAGGAGATAAATGTTAGAAAATATTGCTTCTTCTTGCTTGGATGGGACACTCGATTGCGATCGCTTTTGCCGCTTCTCTCAGAAAAATCCTACCATGCATCATGAAAGCTGTATGACTTCATATTTTGAGTTGACTTCACGATTGTTGATAGAAGTTTCAGATTTCATCCCATTCCTTGTTGCACCCTGACCCTATTATCCTCTATAACTCTTCCTCTATCATTATTCCTAATTAAATTTTAGGAAATGTTACCGGTTTCTTGTCGGCTGACCTTCTTGGGCCTCTCTCAGCTTCATTTGCTCGTCGCAAAAGCTCAACATAACACATCCTACAATTTCTTTCGGAAAGTATAGTTTCATTATTGATTTTTATTATCTGCACTTGCTTCTTATGAAACCTCTTCCTGGATTCCGTGATTTTTTGCCTAATGATTATGCACGACGCGATTACATCACATCGCGTTGGCGTGATATAGCAAGACGCTTCGGTTTTGTAGAATTTGATGGGCCCATGCTCGAATCTGCTGAGCTCTACGAAAGGAAAAATAGCGGAGGGGAAATCCTCACTCAGCTCTACCAATTTAGTGACCGTGGAGACCGTCCTGTTGCATTACGTCCCGAAATGACGCCGACATTAGCACGTATGGTTGGCATGCATCATCGCACTTTTTCAAAACCTCTGAGATGGTTTAGTATTGGAAATTGTTTTCGATATGAACGCCAACAACGTGGACGTTTACGGGAATTTCTACAATTTAATTGTGATCTTCTTGGCGAGAGATCGCCTGCGGCTGATGCTGAGGTCATCACGTTACTGATTCATTTACTCAAGAGCTTTGGTTTTGGCCCAAAGGATTTTGTGATTCGCCTCAGTGATCGCTTAGTATGGCAACACTTCCTAGAACAACACGGCATTCCTAGCGACAAGATGACAGAACTATTAGCAATTATTGATAAAATCGAGAGAGAGCCCGAGGAGAGAACCAAAGAAAAACTAGCTGCTTGCTCTTCGGTTTTATCCTTAAGGATGATCCGTGAATTTATCAGTAATCCAGAAGACTCTGCGCTAGCACCACTATTAAGTGAACTATCTTCACGTGGTGTGCGTGAGTATGTTCAACCTGACCTTTCTATTGTACGCGGCCTTGCTTATTACACTGGCATTGTGTTTGAAGCTTTTGCTCTACATGGAGGCTTGCGAGCAATTGCTGGAGGCGGACGTTATGATAACCTCATTCATCATCTCAGTGATGGCGCAGCAAGCCTTCCAGCCGTTGGCTTTGGCATGGGAGATGCTGTCCTTCTCGAATTTTTAAAGAGTGTTCCCCTAGCTGTATCACAAGAAGAAAAATATATAAATGCTCAAAGACCATGCCAGATCTATCTGGTCATTGCTGATGAAACATATCGCAAGGAAACCGTTGCACTAGCCTCTGAACTCCGTGAAAAAGGCTGGAGGATTCTCTTCTCACTATCTCCAGAACGTGTTGGCAAACAATTTGGGGCTGCTCAAGATGCTGGAGCTACACTTGCTATTGTTATTGGGGCAGAATGGCCGGTCATGAAAGTCAAACAACTTAGCACACGTGAAGAGACGGAAATGTCTCGCGATGCCCTTTTTCAAAGGCTTGATTCACTTTTCCATGCTTAGGTTCATTTTTCGTATCAATTTTTTATTGCCTTTATGTCGATTCACTCTCCCCGGTTTTCAAAAGAGACTTCAGAACACGACTATCATATCACCATTATTGCAAGCTCCTATAATGCTCAATTTGTAGATCCTTTGGTAGCGGCAGCTCAACGCGAAATTCTTGTGTCCGCCCCAAAAACAGAAATCAATATTATTCATGTTCCTGGTGCTTTTGAAATACCATTTGCCATCAAACTGATTGCTCAGAATCAACTGCCAGACGCGATTATTGCACTTGGTGTGATTCTTCGAGGAGAAACAGCTCATGCTCATCTTATCGGTAATGCGATTACTCCACACCTTCTGGATATTTCTCTTGAATATGAAATCCCCGTTGTGCATGGAGTTTTAATGCTCGATAATGAAATGCAAGCAAGAGAACGATGTCTTGGAAATACATTCAATAGAGGTATAGAAGCAGCACGTACGGCTCTTTCAATGATAGCATTGATTGATAAAATCTCACTTTGTTAACTTATGGGAGTCCGTCATGAAGGCCGTGAAGCCGCCGTACAATTTTTTTATCAACGCGATGTTGGTGGTGCCCAGAGCCGCTCAGATTTAAATGACTTTTATGTTTTTCGAGGCCTAAGTCCAGCTGCACGTCGATTTTGCCAACAGCTAGCAGAAGGGATCCTTCAGGAACTTTCAAACATTGACGCTCTTCTCATCCAACATATTCATAACTATCAACTCAGTCGACTCTCTGCAGTCGATCGGAATGTCCTGCGAGTGGCAATCTATGAAATGCTGTACTCACCCGAGACTCCACGTGCCGTGATTATCGATGAAGCCATTAATATTGCTAAAAAATATGGAAGCCAGGAATCTGGAGGCTTTGTCAATGGAATACTCGATGAAATACGCCGTTGCCTAGAAACCTCTTCTTAAGATTCAACCAAAAATATTATGGGCTTTCTCTCATCACTTCTTCGACATCTCGGCATGAGTCATGCAAACTCTGTCGATTGGGAAGAACTTGAAGCAGCTCTTTACCAATCAGATTTAGGAAGCGAAACGACAGCCTCAATCTTGACCAGACTTCAGGAAAAAAAAGGATCCCTCAGTACAGCAACCATCCTCGAAGCGACACGCAAGGAAATTGCAACCTTTTTGCCTCAAATAACACCACCGCTCATTCCCTGCAACAAGGGACCTATTGTTATTTTTTTAGTAGGAGTCAATGGCACCGGCAAGACAACGAGTGCTGCTAAACTTGCCTATTATTTAAAACATCGAGGCCACTCGGTCCTCTTAGCAGCAGCGGATACGTTTCGCGCAGCAGCAATCGAACAACTTTCTTCTTGGGGAGAACGACTCGGTATTGAAGTAATCAAGAGCCACTACGGCGCTGATGCTGCAGCTCTGTGTCATGATGCTTTATCTAAAGCAATACGACTACGACACGAGTTTTTGATCTGCGACACCGCAGGACGACTGCATACAAAATCTAACTTAATGGAAGAACTAGCAAAAATAAAACGAACCGTTGCTAAGCTCGATCCCTCAGCACCACATCATGTACTCCTAGTTGTGGACACAACAACCGGCACAAACGCTCTCAAGCAAGCAAAGGAATTTCATGCAGCAGTGAAATTAACAGGGCTCATCATTACAAAAATGGACGGGTCTGGCAAAGGTGGCCTAGCCGCGGCCATTGCGCGTGAAATCGGGATTTATCCACTGTTTTTAGGAAGTGGTGAACAAGCATCGGATTTTGAACCTTTTGACCGCGATGTGTTTTTAGAACGGTTGATATAGTCGTTAACCCGAATATTTCATACTGGTTCGTCGCGAGACACCGCAGTTGAGACTGCCCTTCGGTTGAGACTGCTTTTAGCCAGCCCTGAAAGGGCGAGACGATCTTTGCCAAGAGAGTGTCAACACAGACGAACATTTTGACGACGGCTGTATGTGGTACATACGGCCCAAATCACAATTTGAGACCAAAACAGCAACCATAGAGTTTTCCACCTCAAAACGAACACCTGAAACTTTCTAGGAAGCAAGCTTCTTGAGCAATATTTCTCCGACAAGTCCCGGATTAGCTTTCCCTTGAGATTGTTTCATTACTTGTCCTTTGAGAAAATTTACTGCGGATTCTTTGCCAGACTTAAAGTCTGCAACAACCGAGGGATGTGCACTCATGACAGTATCACAAAAGACTTCAATAGCACTCGTGTCACTGACCTGTTGTAATCCTTTTTCTTGAACAATGATCGAGGGGCTTTTTTTGCTACTCATCATGTCTAAAAAGACTTCTTTGCCCTGACGTCCACTAATAACCCCCTGCTCTATTAAGGAAGTGAGCTCGACAAGGCACTCTGGTGTAATAGGTGATTCTCTAATGGTCAAAGAAGCACTACCTAAGGCGCTCAAGAGGTCATTGATAATCCAATTGGCAACAATTTTAGGACGGACTTTTGAATGAGCACAACGAATAGCTTCTTCAAAATAAGTCACAAGTGCATAATCCTCGGTCAGCACTCCCGCATCGTAAGAGCTCAAATCATAGTCTTTGATTAACCGAGCGCACTTTGCTTGTGGCAATTCTGGCATTCTGCTCTTGGCAATTACTAGGAGATGTTCAGTATGCACAGGGAGCAAGTCCGGATCAGGAAAATATCGATAATCATGTGCTGATTCTTTAAGACGCATGAGCGTTGTTTCACCACGATCATCATCCCAGCGACGCGTTTCTTGAGAAAGCTTTTCGCCTCGAGCGAGAATATCGCGTTGACGTTGAATCTCAAAAATCAAAGCACGCCGGACCCCGCTAATACTATTAAGATTCTTGAGTTCAATTTTTGTACCCAATTCCTTTTGGTCTGCCGGTCTTACTGAAACATTGACATCACAACGCATTTGACCTTTTTCCATGTCTGCATCACTAATGTTTCCATAAATCAAAATTTGGCGCAGGGCCGTAAGATAGGCAAAAGCCTCCTCAGGAGTAGAGATTTCAGGCTCTGAAACAATTTCAATAAGAGGCGTGCCTGCACGGTTAAAATCGATCCCGCTTGTTGACTGAAGATGAAAGCTCTTGGCCACATCCTCCTCAAGATGAATGCGCGTGAGGTGAATTTTTTTCTCGTTGGCTGTACCGGTTTTTTGCACATCTTTGGGATACGCACGCTCATAGAGAGAAACAGCACCACCAAGACAGAGAGGTTGATCAAATTGTGAAATTTGATAATTTTTCGGCATGTCGGGGTAGAAATAATTTTTTCGATCAAATTTTGAGACTCGAGGAATCTCACACGAAAGCATCAGTCCAGCCAGTGTTGTTAAATAAAGTGCCTCTTGATTAATCACAGGAAGCGCTCCTGGATGCCCTAAACAGACTGGACAAAGATGGGTGTTTGGCTCGGCACCATATTCTAGTGCACAGGAACAAAACATTTTTGTTTTAGTCTTTAGCTGAGCATGGACTTCCAGGCCGATAGTCACGAGGTAAGAAGAATTGTTTTCTAGCTTCACAGAGTTTGAAATGGAGAGTTTACAAAAAGTCTATTGCTTAATCACCTGATTGGTCGCTGCATTAAGAGTTGTCGAGAGGTTGAAGGATTTTATTTGTTGCCATAGGGTTGGATCATTGAACGCACGATGAATATTTTTATTGCCCAGCAGAAGCATGAAATTTCGCGAAGAGATAGCTACTTGAATTTGGGGATCATGAAGCATTTTTTGCATGAGTGGATGTGCTAAAAAATGTTGTGTCTTGGGATCATTAAGAAAACGGGTCAGCGCTTCGTGATCAGAGAGCATCATGATGGTGTTTTTTGTATTTTCATAAAAAAGAGAACTGAGTGGATCCACCTGCATTAACCAGACTCCCCAAGAGCCTCCTTCCAATGCTCTTTTAATGTTTACTAAATTACACGCGACGGGATCAGTACTAGGTGGCAATCCTTTTTTCTCGGAGGTTAAAAGCCATATCTCACCAAGCAAACCTAAACTGCGCACCCCAGAAATAGAACCCCAAAGAAAAAAAAGACCAAATAATAACCCCCAACACGCGCCTCCCATTCCTAAAACTACCTGTATGAAGCCACGATAGTGATTTGTTTTTTTAAAAAGCAATGACGACACGCCATTCACAAGAAAATAAACTATCAAGCCTAGGATAAGTCCAGCACTTCCCGGGATCAACGGAGAAGAGATATGAAACAAAAAAAGGAGCAGTGCATGGAGCATGGACGTTGCTGCTAAGCCCGCAAACCAAGCAAGAATGAGGGCTATAAATTTTAGCAATCCTCGAATCAACCCCAAACGCCATCCACGCCATAGCTCTACCAAAAGCCAGATCACGGCAATAATAAGAAGAATTTTTTGCCACTCAGACGATGGAAGAATGGTCATAACATGAAAATGCGTGTTCTTGGTTGATACGAGCTATACAATCAACTCCTGACTCGTGAGAGCATCCGTAATAATAAATTTCTCAACATGAATCGTTGGATCAGCACGGAAGGTTAGACAGGCAACATAGCGTCGTTGTATATCAGCTAGCAGGGCATCATCTTCATGACGCAAGCGATTGAGTAGCTCAGGATGAACAGCAACCCGAAATTCATGAATGTCATCTTGATGCCGTTTCATCAAGGTATGAAGAGCACGCTGCAATTCAACGCTCATGGTCATCACACTTTTAATGATTCCTTTACCTCCGCAATAAGAACAATGCGTATAACGAGAACTTGAAATACTTTCCTGAGCACGTTGACGCGTCATTTCCATTAAACCTAGCGCAGAGATTGGTAGGACATGAGTCCGTGCCTTATCTCGCTTGAGTCGTTCTTTCATGCGCTGATAGATAGCTTGTTGATCTTTTCGACTTTTCATATCGATAAAGTCACAAACAATAAGCCCTCCGATATTTCGGAGTCGCAGTTGGCGTGCAATTTCATCCACTGCTTCGAGGTTTGTCTGAAACAATGTCTTTTCCATATCTTTGTTACCTTTATTGCGGCCCGTATTGACATCAACTGTGATCATGGCTTCGGTTTCATCGATCACAAGGTAACCACCACAGGGAAGCCAGACCTGACGCAAAAAAGCTTTATCAATTTGTTCTTGAACTCCGAAGTGATCAAAAATGGGTTTTTCGCCACTGTAATAATGAATTAGCTTGCGTGCTCGTTTGGAAATAGGAGCCACTAAAGACTGCATTCTTTCGGACTCACTCAAATCGTCAATATAAACTTCCTCAACCGTATCGGTCAGGAAATCACGCACAGTACGCGCAATTAAATCTGGCTCAAGCATCAAGGTGCTTGCCGCAGGTTTTGTTTTCATCCCCTCCTCCACGCAGCTCCACTGATCGAGCAAGAAGTGCAGATCACGCACGAAGAAGCGAGCACGTTGGCCCTCCCCAGCTGTTCTAATAATGATTCCCATCCCATCTGGTAATGCTAAATTAGTAAGAATATGGCGAAGGCGAAGACGCTCTTTAGGATCTTCAATCTTACGGGAAATACCGCATTGATCATTAAAAGGCATGAGGACCATATAACGCCCAGCAAGACTAATGTTCGTAGAGACTCGTGGGCCTTTTGTACCAATAGGACCTTTTGTCACCTGAACCATCACTTCAGATCCAACTGGATAAATCACAGGAATGTCTTTTGCGGTCACTTTTTTCTTAGAAGCATGCAGCGCCTTTCTGCGAGAAACAGCCTCAATACCACTATCGAGAGCTGCTGGTACAGCATCCCAAAAGTGGAGGAATGCATTTTTTTCAAAGCCAATATCCACGAACATGGCTTTGAGTCCGTGTTCAATATTGCGAACTTTCCCTTTGAAAATTCCTGCAACAATATTGCGCTCACTATCTCGCTCGATCGAATATTCCTCAAGCAAACCATCTTCCATCAGAGCAACACGTTTTTCGAGTTTCTCAGAACTAATAATAAGTTTGACTCTAGGACCATTTTTTTTGACGCCTAAAAAACGTTTTACAGTATCAATAATATTCAAAGTAGTAGGGGCTATCAGCAGACAGCAGTTGAAAGTGGAGATTTAAAAAAATTTACCTAAGACGAATGTAAATGAAACAGCGCGTGAAAGAAGGTTCATTTAGAAAAAGCTTTATGAGCAAATTTTGGGATTTTTTAGAGCGAATTTGAAAAGGAGGCTTCTACGAGCAAGACAGCAGGAGTCATAACAACGAGATCTTCTCCTAAAACAAGAAAAAAGTAATATTTTCTAACATTTATTCGAGAAAATACAACTATAGCGAAATTACTTTGAAATGACACGAAAGAACGTAAGGATTTTTAGAAAGAGCAGGGCCGATGACCAAGCGCTATCTCAATGATAACGTGACAGACTAGGAACGAAGCTTTTTTACTAAAAAGAACAAAGTCATTGCATGTGATTTCAAAGTAATTTGACTAGCCAGGATATTTCATCCTGATCGTGACGAGGAGGACGCAAAGGTAGGGTTGGGTAAGGCGAGTGATGAAGTCTGACGACGGCTGTATGAGTCCATATTGACTCGCTCGCACCTTACTCGGCTCGCCCTTACGGGCTGCCCCTAACCTAAACGGTTACGGCAGTCTACCCCAGGCTCTCCCGAGCACTGGTGTTGCCCAAGTCACAATGTGAGTTTGAGCGTAGGATCCACCCTCCTTTCCCAGTCTCCGCAGGTGATCGGTGCGAAATATGCGGGCTAGAGAAGCCTCTCCAACGATGGTTGTTATTTTTTAGGGGCAGCTGATCGACCTCCCCCTAGGAAATTGAAGAATTTTTCTAATCCTTTCATGCCGCTTGGAGCTTGTGGTTTATTTTTAACATGACCTCTAGCATCAGATTCCTCACGAATATCTGGAGTCGCAACATTCTCGTTGGAGGAGGAACTTGTTTCGGGAGTATCATCAATGGGAGAATCCCCCGGTTCGATATCAGGCCCATAGGAGGAGGGAGCTCCATGTGTAAAATCGATGCTCGAGATATGTTTGAAATTTCCAACAGCAGGACCAAGAGAAGTTATTTTCACCTCTTTTCCTGCGTCCATTGCAAAAACTTCTTCTAACACCTTGGCTGCCAAGGGCGCTGCCACAGCGCCTCCTGACTTAGCTCCTTGCACAAGGACAATCACGACATACTTAGGATGCTCATAAGGTGCAAAACCGAGAAACCACGTATGGTTATCTTTATTATGGCCTCGCCAAAACTGAGCGGTGCCAGTTTTCCCTGCAACAATGTTTTTTGTAAGACGTGCTTTTCTTGCTGTACCACCTTCTTCATTAACAACCTTCCACATGCCAAGACGGACTTCCTGAATTTGCTCATCGGTAAATCCCCCTTCTTTTTTAAAATCATTTTTAATTTTTATAGGTTCTGCTTCAAGAATGGTGCCGTCTTGAGCAACCACTTTGTTAACCAGTCGAGGTTGATAATAGATACCTCCATTGGCTACTGTTGCGCCCACAAGTGCCATCTGCACGGGGGTGGTGAGCACGAAGCCTTGACCAATGGAAACATTAGCCGTGTAACCAGGGCTCCAGTGTTCTTTAGGAGCATTTGCTGCTAACCAGGCTGGTCCCGGCAGCACCCCTGAAGCCTCATTATTAAGTGGCAATCCTGTTTTTTGACCAAGACCAAGCATCGCACCGACAGCATCAATTTGATCAATGCCGGCAGCATTTCCATATTGGTAAAAAAAAGCGTTGCATGATTTTTTAATGGCATCACTAAGATGAAGTTTTCCATGAGGGGGCAGTGGTGGAGTTGCCGTGAGTACCCAACATTTCATAAATTTTTCACCGTATTGAACTCCTCCGGTGCATGTGAATTCACGATTACCAATTCCTGCACGGATACCAGCAAAGGACGTGCAAAGTTTGAAAATAGATCCTGGAGCATAAGCACTCAAAGCACGATTGGTTAAGGGATCTGTCTCATCATGCACAAGAGACTCCCAATCTTTTTTAGAAATCGTAGGGATAAATTGATTAGGATCAAACGAAGGCACAGATGCCATCGCTAAAATATCTCCATCATTGGGATCAAGCACTACAACGGCACCACGGCCGACGACACGCAGTGCTTGTTCTGCGATATATTGAATCCGTGCATCAATGGTTAAGTAAATATTGGCCCCCTGCTCTGGCTTGATAGTTTCTTCTTCTTTTTCAATGCTCCCATGAGCATTGCGTTGGAGAATACGCTGGCCAGCACTACCTCGTAATAGGCTGTCATAAGCGAGTTCAATCTGTGCTTTGCCTACTAAATCAGGCTCATAAAAATTAAACTGACCCGCTTGCTTTAAATCAATTTCTGTTGGCAATCCAACGTAACCAAAGAGATGAGCGGCCAAAGCACCATAGACATAATTTCTTACAGGCTTGAGCGTGACATTGACTCCAGGCAAATCTAAATTGTTTTCACAAAAACGAGCCATTGTTTCAAAATCGAGATCTTTTCTATAAGAAAATGGAACTTCTTTATTATTTCGATATTGAAGCTGCAATTTACGTGCATTGTAATCGCCAGCTAAACCCAATTTTTCAAGATGAGGAATAATGGATGATGAAACAATTTGAACGATATCAGCCTCCTCTTTATTAACAGGCATTCCATGGTCGAAGGCGCGGTACGAGACCACAGGCACATACCCCTCTTTTTCTTTGAATGCTTTAACAATATCAGGCAAATAAAGATCTACTTGGAAGCTTGCCCGATTTGTCACAAGCGGTATTCCATTGCGATCAAAGATTTCGCCTCTCACGGCAGGAATACGAACGGTTAATTGAGAACTTCCTTTGATTTTTGCTTTGTATTGATCACCACAAAGTACCTGCAAATACCACATTCTTAATATCAAAATAATAAAAACAGCAAGAGCAATGCTTGTTAAAACAATGATCTGACGACGCTGTGCTAGTTCTTCTCTTTTTGAAATCATTCTAAAGCTAGAGTGGAGACAAGTAGATTGGGCGAATGTGTGGTGGTCGACTTAATAAAAACTGCAACAACCAGTAGCATGCGGGCGCCAAGAGAAATGAAAAACCAGCAGGCACAAAGCACAAAAAAAAGACCTCTTTTGTGAGGAGGAAATTTCCTCTAGCAAACGTCAGGAAAAAAAACTCTCCTAAAAGAAAAGTTGCCGTCAAGAGTCCCGCAGATAATGCATGAAGCTCCCAGCGCACACCAGTCGTAATATCACTGATAAATTGGAGGATAAGTGCCCAAGAAACAAAAAAAATGATAAACCAACCCAGCTGAATTTCAACATGCTCATTTTCAATTTGCATCACCAGCAAACCCTGTATCAATCCTGTTATCACAGCAAAAGAGAGAGCCCCAGAAAAAGGGAGCACAAGTACTGCAAAAGAAAAAATCATAGGAAATAAAACAAGGTGTGCTTCGCCAGAAAAAGAAATTGCGGGCAACAAGGTTTCTAATACTAGAGTGAACAGCAAGAGGACAAGGAGAAGAAGAAAAAGTGGTAACGGTTTCATTCTAAGATGACTCAAGTTGGAATCTAAAAAATCTTAACGTTCATATATGGTCAAATTACTTTGGCCTCTATGGTGGAGGATTCTGGGTAGCCCATGGTTATTTTGTTGATTATTTTCCACCCACAACAACAAAGACATGCTCTAAATCATTGAAATCAACGGTTGGTTCGATGATAGCTTGCCCATCTAGCTCACGAAGTTGAAAATTTTTGACTGTTCCTATTGCAATACCAGATGGGAAGATACCACCACTAACCCCTGCCGTGTATACCTTTTGTCCGTTTTGTAGATTAGCTAATTTATTTAAAAAATTGAGTTGCAACTCTCCCGTTGGAATGCGTAAGCCATTACAAATTCCTTGCTCTACAGTCCCTTCAATTTTTGCAGCTACATGACAATTTTCATCAGTAATGAGGATAATGGTTGATACGATGGGTGTGACGATTCCTATTTTACCTACAAGGCCACTTTCTGTAATGACTGCCATGTCAGGAGCAATACCATCTCGTGATCCTCGATCGATTTTAACACTGTTCCACCATGTGAAATTGTCATGTGCAATAATGGTTGCTGGCATTAATTGAAATGCGGATTCTTCTTGATACGCAAGCGCTTTACGCAATTGATTGTTTTTTGTCTGAGCGTCGTGAAGAACGAGATTTTCTGCTATGAGTTTTTTATTTTCTAACAGAAGCTTTTCATGAGCTTCTTCCAGCTGTTGCAAAGTCATCCGCTCGCGAAACCATTGATCAATATTTTTTTTGACAATAGCACTTGCATACAGTGCCGGAGAAATAATGGTGAGAAGCTTCTCTTGGGCTACCTGGAGTCTCGAAACTTTTAAGCCTGAAACAACGGATGCCACGATCATGCATGTAACAAGGATGAAAATTCGTGAGCGCGGCATAATCAGACCAAGAGTGATGAGTGCAGAGGAGATTGCTCAACGCATAGAGTAAAGACTATCACGTTATGACTTTTTAAACGAAATCATCAAAAGTAAGCATCACGATTTCAATGGGTTGATTTTGCATTACTGCAGATAAAATCTACTATCTTGATCGATCTTGCGAAGTCACCGCACGCAGAAAGGCAATTTCTTGCAGAGCACGCCCTGTCCCTTCTACAACAGCACTGAGCGGATCTTCGGCAACATGAACAGGAAGACCTGTCTCTTGCGCAATGAGCTTATCTAAACCACGGAGCAATGCCCCACCTCCGGCAAGGACAATACCATGATCCACAAGATCTGCAGAAAGCTCAGGAGGACAGCGTTCGAGGGTAATACGAACAGCATTCACAATAGTGGAGACAGGCTCCATGAGGGCTTCACGAATTTCCTTGGAAGAAACATGAATGGTCTTCGGAAGTCCTGCGACTAAATCACGCCCCTTAACGTCCATGCCCATTTCTTTTTCCAGGGGATAAGCAGAACCAATCTGCAGTTTGATATCTTCTGCGGTACGCTCTCCAATAAGGATGCTGTAGGCACGCTTGATGTAATTAGTAATTGCCTCATCAAGCTCATCACCAGCTACACGGACACTTCTGCTAAAAACAATACCTGCAAGTGAAATGATAGCCACTTCCGTTGTGCCTCCCCCGATATCAATAATCATGTTGGCTGCCGGATCAGTGACCGGAAGGCCCACCCCAATGGCAGCTGCCATCGGTTCTTCAATGAGAAAAACCTCTCGTGCTCCAGCATGCAGTGCAGAGTCTTTAACCGCGCGTTTTTCAACTTCGGTAATACCACTGGGAACAGCAATCACAACCCGAGGACGAATGATACTACGGGCGCTATGAGCCTTAGTAATAAAATGACGCAACATGGCTTCTGTAATTTCAAAATCAGCAATCACACCATCTTTCAGAGGACGTATCGCGGTGATATTTCCTGGCGTTCTTCCAAGCATTCGCTTTGCTTCATCACCAACAGCAAGCACATGCGTTGTCCCTGCTTTCACCGCAACAATGGAGGGTTCACGCAAAACAACCCCATGATCTTTCAAGTAAACAAGTGTATTTGCCGTACCAAGATCAATTCCGATATCAGTCGAGAAAATGCCGATGAATTTTGTAAGAAATTTGGAAAAAATGCTCATGAGAAAAATAAAATGAAAACAAAATGGTCTTTTAAAAAGTTAATACAGCTATTTCATATCACGCGACCTAGGGTTAAAGGGCAAGCTCTTAGCCAAGGATGCTAAAACATTCTAAAATGACGCTCTCATAAAATGCAAAGAGAACATATTCCTGATAAGGCTTCAACAAGTCCTAGGTCGTGTTGTAGGAAATATCCGCTTCATGATGCTCATAAAATCAGCGAGAAGCAAGCCTTCCTTGTCATGATATTAGGTTCTGCTTATTGGAGAATATTTGTCATGGAATGATCTAAAAACACCTCCATGCCTTCTAGCCAGCATATTTCACACTAAATCTATTACGGCTTGTGGAAAGCTCATTGTTACTGTGTTGGTCTCGAATTGTGATTTGGGCTAGCACCCTTGTCATTGGTCCTGTTACATTGGGTCGTAGCACAATTATTCATTAACCCGCATATTTCATACTGATCGTGATGAGGAGACTGTGAAGGCTGATGGGATAAGGCGAGTGGTGAAGTCTGACGACGGCTGTATGAGTACATATTGACTCGCTCGCACCTTACTCGGCTCGCCCTGACGGGCTGCCCCTAACCTAACGGTTACGGCAGTCTACCCCAGGCTCTCCCGAGCACTGGTGTTGCCCAAGTCACAATGTGAGTCTAACGCAGCATCCACCCTAGCTTCCTGGTCTCCGCAGTAGATGAGTATAAAACATCCGGGTTAAGGCTATCTCCACAACTTCCTGCGTAAAATAATTCTAAATTCATGAGGGCAACGCTATATTATGCCAACGGAACATTCTCAATCTCATTGCACTGATCATGGCAAAATAATTAGTCACGCTAATATTCGCTTTTCGTGGATCTGGCTTTTTCCATTGTTAGCATTTTTAACCACAGCTTGGTTTTTTTGGAATAATTGGAGATCTGAAGGGCCTACTATCGAGGTCGAGTTTCATGAAGCTCCAGGAATTCAAGCAAACAAGACGCTTCTTTTTTACCGTGGAGTTGCAGCAGGAGCTGTGACTGATGTCAAGCTTGATGAACACCTTAGCAAGGCCATGGTTCAAATCAGATTAAAAGCATTTGCAGCGCCTCTCTCTCAAGCAGGCACGCTCTATTGGATTGATCAACCTGTGATTAGTTTAGCCAAAACCTCTGGATTGAGTTCTATTATTCAAGGCAATTCCATACAAGCACGTCTTGGAGAAGGACCAAGGACGACTCATTTTATTGGCATGGAAAAGATGCCGCTGCATCCCTTAGAAGCTCCTGGACTCATTCTCAAACTAACTGCTCACGAAATTCCTTACCTCGAAGAAGGCTCTCCTATTACCTATCGAGGCATCACTATTGGCGGCGTCATGCGTAAAGAAATATTGACAGATGGAAATTCTGTTGTGATTGCAGCAATTCAAAAACAATACATCGGACTCATTCATAGCAATAGTCATTTCTGGATGCTTCCTGCAGCCTCTCTCAAGGTAGGACCTAACGGGATTCAAACAGAAATACAGAATTTGAAAAATATGTTCTTAGGAACTATTGCCGTAGATACTTTTCAAGCACCACAGGAAGAAGTCAAAAACGGAGCATCCTTTAAGCTTGCTTCGGGTGAACAAGAAGCTCGCTCTGGGAACGAGGGAGCAACCTTTCATCTCTATGCTCAAGAAATTCCAACCCTCTATGTGGATGCGCCTGTATTATACCGAGGAATCATTGTTGGAAAAATTGAGAAAAAAGAAATAAATAGTGAAGGAAAACCCTTCCTCACAATTTTTATCAAGCAGGAATTTTTAAGCACCCTTCACGAAAAAAGTGTCTTCTGGCGTCTACCTGGAACCAAAATTCAAGCAGGCCCCGGAATCATTAACATGGAGATTTCAAGCCTTCAGTCACTTCTCCAAGGAGGTATTGCCTATGACTCATTAACTACTGATGAAGGATCGGTGGCGGAAGCTGGAAGCTCTTTTCCTTTATTTTCAAATGAACAAGCAGCTCGACTCAGTCCAGAGCCTCTTAAAATCACCTTTGATGATGGACAAGGGCTTCTGGCAGGACAAACACAAGTTCGCTATCTTGGCGTTCCCATTGGCCTGGTAGAGGAAGTCCACATTAAACATCATCACGTTGAAGTCACTGCGTATTTAGCACCGGGATATGATGTTTTACGCAAACCTGATACTAGTTTTTCTATCGTACATCCAAAACTTCGACTAGATGGTCTCTCTGGAATCGAAACGTTAGTGAGTGGTGTTTACATTGAATGTATTCGCCCTACGAAATCTTCAAAACGCCTTGTTCATTTTATGGATCGAATCTGGAAACGAGTTATCCGAGAAAAAATTTAAAATAAAGACGATCTATGTGGAATCGCATAACTCATTTTTTAAATAAGCAGTTTTTTCATTGTCTTTGCTACTTAGTTCCGCCAGCACCATCTTCTCTACCGAAAGATCCCAAACTCATTTTGGTTTTTAGCACCACAGGAATCGGCGATAGTTTGTTTGATTCTGCAGCCATTAAAAGTTTAAAGCAGGGATATCCGCACGCAACGCTTGTTGTTGCAGCACATCATCGGCGCCAATCAGTAGCAAGACACAATCCTTTTATTGACCAAGTCTTCCCACTGAGCAAATCACCCATTTCTCAAATACAATTTCTCCTACGCTTCCGCAAAAAACGACCTGACTTAATTGTCGCATTACATGTGAATGAAGAAGCGGTTCCACTCGGATACCTGCTCAATCGCCATTTGTTTTTTGGAGCTATTGAGCGTTGTCAATCCTTTAGCTTCCTTCTCTCACATCCTATAGAGACAAAATATGAAACCCATATTGTTGAGGAGACCTTGAAAGTTGCGATGGCTGCAGGAGGTGCCACAGTAAATCGTGGTATGGTTTATCAAGTAGCTCCAGAGGATCTCACAGTCTTGCTCAAGCATCATCCTGGCTTAAAAAAACCATGGATTATTTTTCAAACAGGTGGAGGCAGAACACTCTCCTGGCGAAACTGGCCTATTGAGTCTTACATTCAAGCCATTCAATGGCTCAGAGAGCACTACCATGGACATCAAATTATTTTAACAGGAGGCCACGATAATCGATCGACAGGATATGCTATTGAGGCTGCTACTCCTTGGGTCATCAATCTTGTTGAAAAAACCACCCTTGAGGAAACCGCTGCTCTCTTAAAGGGCGCGTCTATGCTTGTGACTACGGATACAGGGGTCATGCACCTTGGCTTTGCTATTGGATGTCCTACCCTGGCGCTTTTACACTACCAGAGTCCTGCTTCCATGTACGGGCCACTAGACTACTCACCAGGACATGAAATCCTTCAACTAGCAACACCAGAAAAGAACTTATTTCTTAAAAAAAACCCCATGAGTCAAATAGCCTTTGCACACGTACGTGCAGCTATGACACGTATTTTGAGCTTATAGTCAAATTATTTTGGCTATAGAGCTTTGTTGAACCCAACAATGTCACAGGAAATATTCCCACTGATTTCGCGTCCCCCTCGTCACGATCAGCATGAAATACCCGGGTTAATTTTCCTCCTCCAATGATTGAAATAACTACTTATAAAAAATAATCTCAGATTCTATGTTTCATCCTAACTCTTATCTTGATCCTCAAGAGACGGATCATCAGATCCTCTTAAAAAAAAGCATTTATGTGTGGGATATTCTCCCTCAGATTGCCGCTTACCTAGCAGAGTATCTTCAGCCAGCAAACCATGGGATTATCCTGGGACATGCCTTTATAGGGAAGGATGTTTACATTGGAAAAAATACCGTCATTGAAGAGGGCGCTATGATTAAAGGTCCTGCCTGGATTGGAGAAGGCTGTGAACTGCGCAAAGGCTGTTATATTCGTGAGAACGTCATTGTTGGAAATCATGCCGTAATTGGTAATTCTTGTGAGTTAAAAAACGCATTCCTTCTCAACGAAGCACAAGTTCCTCATTTCAATTACGTCGGCGATTCTATTTTAGGTTACCGTGCTCATCTTGGAGCTGGCGTCATCCTGTCTAATGTACGTTTAGATCATCAGGAAATTATCATCAAAACTCCTAAAGAAAAAATTTTTACTGGCCTCAAAAAGTTTGGTGCTATTCTTGGAGATCGTGTTGAAATTGGATGCAACAGTGTCTTAAGCCCAGGATCGATGATTGGCAGGGAAAGCATCATTTATCCGATGGTCTCATGGCATGGCATCTTGGCTGAAAAAAGCATCGTTAAAAAGTCGAGCCTCTCGAATATTTGAAACAAAAAGACTGTTGATATCGTACCGGAAGGACCGCAAAGCTGGGTGAAAAGCCCTAACCCGCATATTTCATACTGATTCGTCGCGAGGCGCCGCGAATCGTTATGTAGACACCACCGGCGGTCGCGGGAGACCGCGGTGGAGACTGCCCAGAGTTTGTAGGCTCTTTTAGGCAGACCTTCAAAGGGCGAGACGAGCGGGGGGGGCGAGCGAG
>Ga0214923_10003436_pt1 | contig 19865 bp, 17 predicted proteins | sample LL1510_MetaG_FD_177993 | JGI IMG/M metagenome (GOLD analysis project Ga0214923, IMG submission 177993) | Freshwater microbial communities from Lake Lanier, Atlanta, Georgia, United States - LL-1510 | ecosystem: Environmental > Aquatic > Freshwater > Lake | place: USA: Georgia | collected...
GAAATTACATACTTCAACTAGAGATATATATCTCTAGTTGTAGTATGTAATTTCCCGTGAGCTTCTGGTTGAGACAGAGCTTTCTTAGATGTCTGTTCTCTATCATTTAGATCAGATTGGTTCAATCCTATAATAGCTCGTTGCCTGTAATCCTGAAAGGCAGGAATCTTAGATGAGTCGGGATACGTTAGATCTTCTTTTGGTCTTGTTAGATTAGCAAATGTAGTGCTGACTTGTTCATATAGACCAGAAAACATTGGTTAAACTACTGACATTAGATAGAAATTTTATAGAAATATTTACCTTTTATTTCCATAGACATTTAGCTGGGCTACAGAAATCATGCTGACCATTTGATCCAGAGCATCCCTTGGTTAAACTTCCATAGGCATTCATATCATTCTGAATATCTTGTATTTTCTCTCTACCTCTCCACCAACCAACTTGACCCTCTGTTAATTTTCTTGTACAACCAGAGGATTCAAACATTTTCTGTAATTGTTCTAAGGGTATTGTTTTTGGTGTATAAACTCCTCCAGGAATCATTATTTTTTGTGTCTGACTATCATTCAGAGGTTCACTTGTCCATAACAGCTCAGGATTTGGTTGAGGAGTAAAGAGTTTAATTACAAATCCTGTGCCCATTCGGTCACCACAGCAATCTGAACGATTATATACTACAACTGAGCTAACTGTTGTAGGCCCATCAAGTTGAACTTGCCAAAAATCTTTTCCAGAACCTGTTCCGTGAACTTCTTGAGGATGACCTCTAGGTCTCTCATCTCCATCATTAGCTGTAGAAGCTACAGTCCCCCAACCAAGTTGAGAACTCTGAGCTGGTCTTTTTACAGAAACATTTCTCCCCTCTTTATCATAGACTACTAGCTGAGACATATTCAGATAAGAAGCAGATCCAGTTCCTTCAATTCTGACAAATCCAACATTGGCAATTCCTCCAGATGAAGCAGCAGATCCATTGCCAAGTTTGATTCCATAGAAATTCATCATTGCTTCAGATTGAACATTGCGTGAATTAGATTTAGTGCTATCTTTTATTTCCTGAATTCTTTTTTTGACATTACTCCAGGTACCTAGAGAATTCCATTGTTGGAGATTAGACTCAGATGGACACATGGCTCCAGTAGTTTGACCACCTGATCGTAGAAAAGCCATCTTTAGACATTCTAATGTAAATGGCCCTGGAGTAGAATCTTGTAGTTCAGAACAAAAATCAAACTTATCCATAGTTCCAGCCTTCATACATAAGTCTCTAGCAGCATAACGTAAACCAGTATTTGCTTGAGAGGCAGATTGATCCTGAACTCTCTTAAATTCGTTTAAAGCATCCGCAGTAGTTAGTTTTCCTGTCTTTATAGACGTTTGATTCAAAGGAATAGTTGCTCTATCCTGATATGTTACATATGCTTTCTTATTGTAAGCTGCGCTCAAATAATCATTATCACTACCACCCTTTAGAGCCTGATGTAGAGAACCTTGATCAGAACACCCTACAGATTTTAGTTTCTGTAAAAGACAATCTCTAGGTAAAGCACCATTTTGTAATGGACTACATACTTCTGCCGGAGTTCTAACATAATTTGAATCTGCTGGAATAGGCTGGGGCTTTGGGCAATTAACAGCAGTTATAACAAGAGATTCAGGAGGACAAGATGTTGCTTGACCAACTGGATAGGCTACCAATTTTCCTAAAATAGGAACTGCCTTACCAGAAGTAGTACACCACCCACATCTTTGTTTATACTGCGAGGCATCTATGTCCTCACAGGACTGGACTGTTTTACAAATATCAGTATGATATCTCTGTTTTGCCTTGGGAAGATTCCAGACCCATTGACCTTTAAGATCTGTTTTAACCGGACCATCTACAGTTCCTAAGGCTCCATTGCCCCGTTCAAAATTAGTAGTATTATAAACCCAACCACATCTTAACTGTTGAGATGTATCCACAGAAGAAGCCATGCTTGATAGCATATCAAACTTATCTCCATTTCCAACTGCTTGACATGGTGCTTGCTTCTTCTTAAATTCAAGATCAAGATTTGATATATCTTTTAGCCATTTTTGTTTTAAAGGAGTAGAAAGTTCATTTGTCTTTGTATTCTGAGTTCCAACTAATTTATTTAAATCCATGGATGTATCCGTCGTATAAATAATATTTGGAAGAGTCTCAGAATAATATGTTTTAATATCATTAAATGTAGAACTTAGAAATCCTTCTTTTATCCAAGGAAACATACTATTATTTCCATGGATAAAATTACTAGAATTTTTTTAATTTGTCAGACATAGATTTTCAACAATGGCTTTTGCAGCAGGGTACCAAGGATTAGATCCATAAACAATAACCGGTCCAGCATATCTATTTGCAGGTTGTCTTGCAGTAAAAGTATTAGAACCAACTTTTAGTGTTACTGCTGATCCCCTACATTCTAAAGAAATACGTGTCTTAACACCTATTGAACATCCTGGTTGACTATCAAATCCCCAATTAAAATCAGTTGAATCACCAATTCTTACATGAAGATTTAAACTACCAGGAACAAACCAAATCGCAGGAGCTCTACACCCCAATACACCCCAATCGGTATTAGTAGAAGTAAAATGAATAATTGACGCCCATCCACCACCACGAGTGTCAGTAAGAATAGCAGATGGAGTAATATCAAATTCTAATTTATAATTTTGAGAAATTGTTAGATTTTTAACAAGGACTGTATTTTCAGTTGGCGTATAAGATCTAGGTAATACACTTGTAGCACAACTAAATGTGTCTATAGAATCACCCAGTGTCTGTAAACAGACATTTTCTATTGTACAATTGGCAGCAGGATACCAGGGATCTGATCCATAGACTGTATTAATCTTACCGCTGTAACGGTAGCCATCATGTGTATACTTATATACTTTGTCATCAACGGTCACTGTAATATTCTGGCCCTTACATTCAAGAGTTAACTTAGACGTTTTTCCAATTGCGAATGGCATACCTGATGGCCTAGCCGCCCATCCACCATCATTTGAATGACCAATGTGTAAAGCAAAAGTATCAATTGTATTAGGAGCAAACCATATACCAGGTGCTCTCTGACCTAATTCACAACAATCAGGACCTGTAGTGAAATGGATAATGGATCCCCAGGTACCAACAGTTCCATTAGGTGTAATATCCATAGATAAGACATAATCTTGGGTCATACGTAAATTGCTTGCTAAGACTGTATTTTGTTTTGGAATATACGATACAGGTAATAAATCAGTAGAGCAAACAGGTGCTTTAGCAAAGTCTATTTCACCGTAGCATTTTCTAAAATGCGGTGCCAATTTATCAGCTGCCTCTAGTTGAGCATTAGCAGCACGGTGTAAATTATTCATTTCTCTTTTCACAGCTTCAACACCGCCAAATTTCTGCCAATATTGGACATTCTCCTTAGATTTAGAAGGCGCAAGAGTTCCAGTTTCCTGGCAAAATCGCAAACCCATACCCTTTTGAAATAAACTATACGCATTTAGAGTATAAGTTTGCCCAATAGGATTTTTTTGTCCATTTGGTAGAGGTTTTTCTCCTTTATTATTCCATAAATAACTAATACATTCTGGAGATAAAGGACCTGTATTTTTTGTAGGTGTATCACAAGGCGATGTGATTTCACGACCAGTACAGAATACACTGGCTTTTGACCAATTTTCAATAGATTGTTTTCTACCATTCTGATCAGCCCCCGTGCTTGTAATAAGTGCCATAGTATAAATATAATCAGATAGTTCATTTAAGGATCTGAAAGATCCATCTGGATTTGCCATAAGAGCAGAGGCGGTTTCTGGGCTACCAGGATATCCTTTACCTTGTTCTGAACAACCATTAGTTACCCAAGCACCTTGTAAACACTCTACACTATATTTTCCAGGACGAGAACCTTTTTTATAACAAGGGTCAGATTGTAAGAATTCAGCAGATGCTTGAGTAGTGACAAAAGGAGCATCTTTACACTTTGTGGCTTCTTGAGTAGTTGGATCAACAAAAGAAAAGGGAATAATTACAGAAAGAACCATCTTATCTTGACCAAATCCAGGAGCCATCTTTGTTGTAGGTGTGCCCTTTAGTGTTTTAGTTCCATCTGACCTTGGTTTTCTTCCAGTGACCTCGTCATTAAGAACAATACGTCTTAAGTCTAACTCAAAGCGTCCAGCCTGAGTTGGTCCAGATATTACACCTGCGATATAAGGAACAGGTGGATTTTCAACATTTGCGTTATCAGGAAGAGTTATGTTTAATTTAATTTGTGTAGATTCTTTTCCTTTAATATTTATTGCATATCCTTGAGTTTCAGATAATTCAATGGGTTTTTTTGAAGCAAATCCATCTCCAGTAAATGTTAAATTTCCAATACCATACACATATAGTAATCCAGAACTAGCTATAACACCTGGATTTGTCTGAGGATCTACAATGGAATAGTTTGTAGTAGAATAACATTGAGAACAGCCTGGTAAATCATAACTGGAATTTTTCTGACATTTAAGTTCTCGTTGAAGATTTTGACATTCTTCTTTTGTTGTAACAAGTCTGTCTGCCGGACATGATCCAACGGTAGCATTATAAGAAGGAATTACTCCTTCAGGAATATCTTGTCTAGCAGCTTTTTTTTCAGATGGTAAGACAACAAGTCCTCCTGATGTTGGAACTTTTGCGCTATTTTCTCCAATATCTAGACATATACCACAGTCTTTATTGAATGCTGGGTCATCAAAAGCAGAACAATCGGTTTTATTTACTGCCTCGCACTTTTTAATAACAACATCTAGATCTGTAGGTCGTTCTGCTAACGGAAAATTATTAGGAACTCCAAGAGTATTTAGAATAGGATTTGCTGAATTTCCCAGAGATCCTTCTGTATCTGATACTTTTAAAGGAAGACCAATATTTCCAAAATGTTTTTGGCGATCTAAAACAAACTCATCATGCGTGATGAATCCTTCTGTTTTAAATTGAAAGTAAAGAAATATAATTATTATTATTAAAATAATTAATAATAACAACGAATTTTGCGTAGCCAATGGCATACTACTATTTTAGTCTTATAAGTTATCTGGGCGAACCAAACTCGTAGAATCATATTCTCGAGTAACGACTCTAAAAATAAGTTGTGTTTGTCTACTCAAGTTAATGAGTTTACCTGGTATAATACGTGTTGATCCTGTCTGAATAGCAGTTGATACAGCAGAATTATCGGCTGCTCCACCATATGGACTATAAGATGTAGATCCAGTTGTAGGATCCTGAAATTTGCCTCGTAAAATGATAAATCGAGAATATCCTGCGTCATTACATCCGTCAACTAAAACAGATGTTGCTAATGTATTTCTTACACCAGATGTTAACGTATAACTTGTATCGCTAATATCTTGATTTAATTCAGCCGTTGTTATTATCCTTGAATACGCTGTTCCTGCTACAATTAGACCATCGGTATCTTGTAAAAAGGATATTACATCTGATACTGCTGTAGTGGGAGCACTAGATGTTAAATTTTTTATCTGTATTCTATCTCCTACTGCTATCTGATAACGATTAAACCATTTTTTACAATCTAACCAAATGTATTCACCATTTGCATCTGAATATCCAGTGCCAGATAAGTCCATTTTATTATTAAAATATGGCTGAATAGAGGAATATCTACTCAAAAATATACCACTTATATCTAAGGTATCCGCTGAATCATTGATTAATTTACCATTTGGTTGCTGTAGTCTAATTGTGAGTTTGTTTAGAGTTGCTAGAGGCGTAGGAGAATAGATACGTTGGCACTTCATGTGTTTAGGAATTAAAGAAGTAAACCCAAGAGAATTTGTATTATCAGTCCAATTAGAATCATATTGTAAGATTCCAAAAGCATTATCCATAGAATCACTTGTGCCATAGGTATTTGTATCTAATTCACTAACATTCAATGTAATAAAAGGATAACTATAGACATTCTTGGAAAATGTCGTATCATATACAGTAGTAGAATTTCCCAGGAGTTCATTTAATGATTTTAACAAATTTAGATTTCTTTGAGATAAATTCGCAACATCTGGAGGAGCAGTAGAACTGCCCGCATTAATTGAAGCAATAGTAATTGCCTGGGCATTAATTGCTGCTTGAGTATAATCAGGAGAAGACGTAGAAGTTAACTTTCTAACTACCATATCTGTAGCCTCAATAGGTATAACTGCCTTTACAAACTCAATACGAACTATATTTCTAAGCCTATTAGACCCCTTGGGCATTAGACTCACACCAGTAGGAGAATTTCCAGCAAATAAGTTTACTGAGAAATTAAATCTATTTTCAGTTGTAGTTAATTCCCAATTACGATCTGCGCTATAGATGGATAGGTTAAATTCAGTTTCCTTATAACTCTGAATATCCTCTTGTTTAATAATCATATCCTGTTGTAAAGAGCTTCTAGGAGCGATAGTAGGGCCTGGTCTAGCAAGTGTCATATTTACATCAGCACGCCCTGATAGTTCCCTTGATACCATGGCTTGAGAACCTGCGGTAACTTGAGAAGCTGCGGTAAGTTGAGAACCTGCGGTAACAAGATCAAGTGGCATATCATATAGGGCTCTTGGATCAGGCCTAGATGGTGGGGCCTCAGCATAAATAGGTTGATTAGAAGAAGCATTTCTTTTTACTAGTTGCTCTTGGGCTTGAGCATTTACTTCCATATTACGACGTTTCTTTGCTTCTTCGAACAAGGATAGAGCACTTACAGAGTCATCTTCCTTAATTACCATGGGTTGAACATAGTCAGGAATGGCAGGTCGGGGAGCTTCTAAAGTTCTCTGCCTATCTTGCTGTAATTGATCATAGCGTTGTGAGGCATCCTGAAACATCTGAGGAGTCGCAGTAGCAACAGATTCTTGGCGTTGAATATAGTCTGTAAAATCAGATGCGGTTACTGCTATTACTTCTTTATTTAAGGATTGAACAGGTAAAGAGGCATTAGCTTCAAAAACTTCACTCATATAGTGCTCTAAGCCACGTTCAAGGCGAGAAGATTGTTTCTCATTTAATTGACTTCCAAGTTTCTGTTGAAAACTATTGGATAACATTCCGTATAACATTGCTTCATTCTGTTCACTAAAGAATAATCTTCTATTCTGTTGCGAACGTTGATCCATCTAATCTCTACTTGTAAAGAGAAGAGGTTACATGGAATTTTACTCGTGCTTTACTCATTCTTTGGCGAAAAAAGCCATTTTCGTAATTCAAGCATTTCATTATCTTTAAGAGCATTTTTACAGAAATCTTTAAAATTATCTCCAAAGAGCATTCGTATAATAAAATATAAACAATACATCCCACACTCTGTCTCACCAAATTGAAATCTTCTCGCATTATAATGTAATTTCATGAGAGGATCCTGTAAAGTCATTGATCTCATAAATCGAGCAATTTGCTTTGGGGGCTTCATTCCATAAGAATCAAAGTAATATGTCTTATGAGCCGGAATATCTGTAAAACTCGCAATCCAATGACTACCTCCTTTATTACTTGGATCTAAATTATAAACAAAGCCCAACTTAGTCTTACCTTTTGCCTGTAATTCTTTTAGATTCATCTTACATATTTCATCCTGGAGACACTTTTTCTTTTCAAGAGAACCAGGTGTATAAGGGTCGGGAGCAGAAAAATCTATAGGGTTTGTTCCATAGAATTTAAAGTGCGGTACACTCTCTTCATATTGTTTCATTACATCGGCTATATTATTGCTGTCTAACCATTGGTCCGGATCCTTTACCCAATCATCTGGCATGCTAGGTCTGAAATATTTAGCTTGAATCTCTTTCTTTTTTCCAGAGTCAAGTGGTGCCTTTTCTAACCAACAACGCTCAGTCTTACATCGTGTCTTTTTTACTAACCAGTCTCTTAATTGTAATCCTTCTAGTTCAGAAGGAGCACCATGAGATTGTCCTATTTCTTTTAGTAATTCAGGTGATAAACAATCAATATTTTTACCTTGTAAACGAGGATGACATACCTTTGGCCCCGGCGCCTTAAAATGTTTCTTTCGTGTTTTCCCTCCAGTATGTATTAAAGGATCTATTGGCATCTAAGGCCTCTAATCGTATACAGGAAAACTTTGTTCCATGTAGAAAGAATGGAAGATTCCTGTGTTCCAGTAAAAAAGGTATTAACTAGTCATCGTATCTATTCACTTTTAATTCCTAGCTTACTTTTAATTCTTTTTATTGAATTCTTTTATATTATGTTCAAATATCCAGATTCCCTGGGTTCAGCATTAACTATAAAAGGTTCTCTACCACATTTACCAAAATCTATTTTATAAGTTTCTTACAGAATGCTAGTTGAAGCTTTATCTATAGTAGAAATTATTCTTATAGCAGTTGTTGGTCATCTTTTAACACAAGTAGTTGGAACAAATAGCACAAATAATGATTTAACAAGAACAGTTACCCCAGTTATATGGATTCTAGCAGGAATTGTCTTAGTCCACACACTTTTATGGTATATGTATTTTACTTATAATCCTATTTCAATGAATTTATATTTTATGGTCTCTGGCTCTATGACAATGATTATATCTCTAATAGCTCTAAGTATAAGTTTAACTTCTAGAACTTAATCTATCTTGTAAATTTGTAAAATATGATGTTGAATTCTTGATTTTCCTGTCCAGATGTCATCTTCTGACATTTGGAGAGAAAGCCCATGTATTTTTATTATTACACGAATCATATTTCCCGGCTGTAATGTTGTATTAGATAATATGCTCTTACCCTCTTGACTAAATAATGGTAAAGATGATGGATCTGTAGATAAATATAGAGTAAATCGTTTTGATTTTACCCATTGTTGTAATGGATTTTTTATTAGAGTTGGAAGGCTTGATTTTTCTAACCATGTATCGGCGTGTTGTTCCAATTCATTATTAATATTTGTTTGAAAGTGTTCCAATTTAGATAATAGTGAATTTGTCTTACATTCTTCCAATACAATTTGTTTTTTTTCCAAATCTAAGTCTACTACTTTCAATGGATGGAGACCTAATATTAATGTTGTAAGTGTTATATTATGTTCTTGATATATAAATGATATTGTTTTTTTTAAAGGGGCTGATTTAATCTGATGTAATTTCACATTTTCTGGATCAAAATGTGAAATTGGTATAACAATATCCATTACTATAGTATTTTTAGTATGTTTTCTTAGGTAAGTGTATATTCTGCGTCAGCCCGTCTAAAACCTGGTTATACCTTGATCTTAGATGGGTATTGTTTGGAGATGTCAAGATTATAAAATTTCAAAACAAGCGGTTCACAAGAGATTAGAACGAATTGCGCAAGATAGAGGTCTACAGTTAAATATTATACAGAAACAGTGGCATCTAGATAGTCGTGTATCTGATGAACAAGCGCAAAGTGAGGAATTAAGAAAAGATGGTTTACCCTATGAGACATCTTTATTACATAATGCGTTTTCTATTGCCAGAATGAGTCTTCAAGATAGACATTATATAAGATCTATTGTTGAGTCATTGGGTGAAAATGCGCATGTTCTAAATGGTGATCGTATTTTAGTCTTATATGAAGCTGACTTGTTAAGCACCGAGTCAGTTCTTTTAATTCAGAGACTCTTGGAAATGAGATCTGAATCTGGAAATATCAGTGTATGGATGACAGTTCGTGAATCTGTTCCTTTAAAGTTAAATGATTGGTTCTTAGATATTCCAGTGCCTTTATCAGCACCCCTATATCATCCATGGTCTATAACAGTGTGGGAATGGGTTCAGACAACTAGAAAGTTAAAGGAACATAAGATTAAGCACGTTGAATCTTTACGAGGTTTAGTCTATACACTGTTACAACGAAATATTAGATGGTTTGACATTCATCAGATATTCTTAGAACTTATTTTAGAACATTATAGAGAACTTGGTGAAGAACTTACTGGTAAATTACTAGAATGTTTAGCAAATTCTCCAAATACGGCAGTTGGACATACGTTAACTTCTTATAGAATTCCTCTGGCTTGGGAGAGCCTGTTTGTTTCACTTTATGATATTTTAGTGGGTACTTTATAGAATGGCTGAAAATATAAAAAACGATCCTTCTAAACTTAGAATAAAAATTCCTAGAAACGAAAATATGGAATGTTCTGATAAAAAAATTTCAGCGATGCAAGCAAGAGCGCCACCTGGATGGGAAGTAAGAAAAAATAGAACAACTGGTGAATGTTATTATTATAATCTTCTTACAGGCCAAAGTGAAACGTATATTGAACAGATACAAAATTTAAACCAACTAAAGTGTGTAGGCTCTTCTTGTTCTATTCAAGGAGGGTCTTTAAAAAGCAGATCCAATAGAAAGAAGAAATCTAAGACTACAAAACGTCGTAAGTAAGTAGTATGGTTCCGGCTTTCTTGATAAAACCTTTTTTAGACATGGCCTCTTCAGTATGGGCCATGCCTGAAGAACAATGGATTCTTAATGCTCCTTCTTTAGAAGATACTGGTATCTTAAAGAATGAGGCTTCACAAGGATCTGGAATTGATGAAGTAAATTTTCGTCAACAAGTTATAGATCAATGGATGAAAAAGGAAGTTCAATTGAAAGTGAATGTTTTACCTGGACGAACCCGTGTAGTTTTCTTAGGAACAGAAGAACAATTTCAAAGAGTACCATGGCATCTATGGTCTCGTATATTCCAGGCAATTGGTCATCCTGTAAAGCGAGTCTTATTTTATGCTCATTCTTCTGAACGATTTTATCCTACAAAACCTAAGACTATTCAAGCTGAGAATATTAATGGAGGTTACACTAATCTTTGTTCACAAGAACAGATTGTTATCTACCGATATGAAGAGGCTTCTCGAGTCTTACTCCATGAATTACTACATACCGCATGTTTTGATAAGGAAAAAGACGTTGTTTCTTTAGAAGCCCATACGGAAGCATGGACGGAAATATTTCTCTGTGCTATTTTATCTAAAGGTCAACCTAGGAAATTTGCCTCACTTTGGTTAAAACAATGCCTATGGATAAAACATCAGTGTTCTGATTTAGAAAAGACATGGTCAGTGAATAGTTCTGATAGCTATCCATGGCGTTATATCAATGGAAAACGAGATGTCTTAGAAGGTCTAGGATTTTTAATGAAATGTTCAGGATCCTTAAAAGTTCCGCTTAGTCTAAGATTTACTACGCCTGAATGGAATCTATAATATATTAGATGGCTGAAAACAAATCTACAAATGTAATTCAGCATATTACAGAAGAACAGAAGGCACACATTAATGAATTAGCTTCTAAAAAAGCGCTACCCATTGATATGACACCAAAGGAATTTGCTTATTATATTTCAGGCCATGGTAATGATAATCCATTAGAAAAAATAAAAATTCCAAAAGGGTGTATAGTAGTCGTAAAAGCAAAATCTGGTAATGTTACATATAGAAATTTTAAACTAAAAAATAATTTTTTAGATAAAAAAAATAGAAATATAATATTAAACCCTAATTCTAATAGAGTAGAATTATCGCAAATTCTTAAAAATACTAACTCTTCATCTAATGATAATCAATCAGTTGCAATATATAACGCAGATGATGAAATAGACGATTTCTTTTTTAGTTTAATTTGTATGTATCCTGACTCAATTTGTCAATCTGGTATGATTAAAATAGATAAAGATTTGATTTTTCCTGAATTTACACTTGCTGATTTAGTTAATACAGATGCTTTTATTAAAAATGGCCAAACATATGCGTTAAGTACTATAGATGGTAAATATATTTATAACTTTTTTCAATATAGTACGGCATATGACTATTATTTTACAAGTAATCACGTTGAAGATATATTAGACGCAATATTATTTATATTTAATACTACAACTTCACAACATGATACAGCATTTAATACAGCATTTAATACAAGATATAAAAAAATTTTTAAAAATGAATCATTTAATCACTATACCCCAATTAGTTTATTTAAATCGTATTTACAATTAAATAAAATTTCAGAAGATTCTAAAATTAACAATGTATTAATATTTATTAATATCTTTATGGAAATACATTTATCAGAATTATTTAAGGATGTTAAAGATGGTATTTTACAACCTGGTATATTTTATAATTTAGTATGTAGAGCTACAGATAATACAAACAAAGGAATTCTTAAAAAGCCAGTAAATGTAAAAGGTAACGAGGTATTTCTTAAAGTAAGTGAATTACGCCCTGAAAATAAAAATAGAATAGGAGAAGTTGAAAGTAAACGTAAAATTGTAGAAAGAAATGTGGCAGAAGCAGGAAAAGAAAAGGTAAAAAGAAATTTTACTTTAAAGAATAATATGACTAATGCTAATATTAAAGATCACATTACAAAAATATTGTCATTAAATTTATTTAGTTATTGCCTCGAAAATAAAGATAAGTATAATACATGGCCAGAATTAAAGTATATTAATGAGAGGCCAAAGTTAAAAACTAAAATATATAATATGTTAAGTAATGATAAATGTATTTATTATAAAATTATAGATGAATACATTATTCCTAAATTACGATTATTCACCGAAATGCCACCACCACCACCCGTATCATCACCACCACCCGTATCATCACCACCATTCGTATCATCACCACCATTCGTATCATCACCACCACCCGTATCATCACCACCAATATCATTAGCAGGTGAATCTGTAGAAAAAAGAAACAATTTACAAGAAAAACTAAATCGCTTGAAGGGTATAGTTAAAAATTCTGTATCACCTGTATCTGTAGAAGGAGAACTCAATTTACAAGAAAGACTAAATCGCTTGAAGGGTCCACATAGGAATGCTGTATCACCTGAATCTGAGTTGTTGATAACTGAACAAAATGTTGCTAAATTAATAGAATATGCAAAAGGTAATACTAAAATAGATATCTCGGATATATTAGATGATTTAGAAAAAATTAGACAAATTAAAAGTAATATAGAAACAAAAATAAAAAAAATAAATGATATAATAAATTGTTTTTTTGATAGTTTTAAACTAGTAAATATAAAACCAAATAAGCCTATACCAGAATTTGAAACAAATGCTATAAGAGCATTGAAAGAACAAAATAACAAATCAAACATGTTTTTTTACAAGAAGGGTGAGAATGGAAAATGGAAAAAATATAAGAAAACACAAAGGGTAAATATAAAAAATAGGCCACCGTGGAAAGGAGGATCGCATGCTACTAGGAAACAATACAAAAATTGACCAAGATACTAAGTAGAAAATCTGTATAAAAAAATAGCATGGGTATTCGCAGTCTTTGGAAAACCTTTAGAAGATCATTTACAACTATAAATCCAATACACTTAGAGCCTCTAAAGATAGGAATTGATATGTTTAGTCTTGTCTATACACATCGTTCATGTATTGATGAGCTCATAGATTTGATTAAAAGTTGGTCTTCTTCACGCCATGAGATAACATGTGTCTGGGATGGCAAGGCTCCATTAGATAAACAAGAAATTATTGAACAACGTAGACAACTTCGAGAAGCTGCGACAGAATCTAAGTCTGAACTTCAAGAGTATTTAGAGAAATTTGAAAAGGATCTGAGTGAAGATGATATAGAAAAGATTAAGTCTTCTATATCATCATTAACATGGCAAGGATGGCATTTGACTGGTTCATTAAAGCGGGAAATTAAGGAAAAGTTAGGATCATCTATTAACCATATCTATGCTCCAGGGGAAGCAGATGATATTCTGATAAAGATGGGATTTGAGGGTGAAATCAATGTTATTCTTTCCCTAGATTCAGACTTATTCGCAATGGGAGGAGAGAGAATTTGGCGTCTACTGAGAATTCGTGAAAAATGGGTAATAGAAGATATTTCTATAGAAAATATTTGTAATATAGAAAAAATAAGTCTACCAATGTTACAAGATGCTTGTTTCTTAGCAGGTTGGGAAAGATGCCATTTGACTGGAATAACCTATATGCCTTTTGAAACCGCATTGAATAGAATAAAATACTATAATACTTTACAGGAAGTTATACAGCGATTTCCTGTAAATGATTCGCTATATAATGAAGCACTAGAGCGTCTAAAAATCTTGAAAAAAGAATCAAAGGATCGTTGGGTTAAGATTTTAGATAGAAGAAAGTGAATTTATTTAAAATTTTTTTATTAAGGGGAAATTAGATGAGTAATGGTTTAACCCATATTTCAACAGAACAAAAGGTAAAAATAAATGAATTAGCTTCTAGAAAGTCAAAAGAACTTGATATGAATCCAAAAGAAGATGCTTTTTTATATCTAGGGCACGGCTTAGATGATCTTAATACATATCATAATGATGATAAAAAAATACAAGTTCCAAAAGGATGTATGCTAGTTGTAAAAATTCATTCCGGTGATGTAGCATATGCACGTGAATATTATAAAAATATATCTAATTTAATAAAGAAAGAAAATAGAAATATTATTTTAAATCCTAATGCAAATAGAGATTCTTTATATAAATTATTTACTGATAAGGGTAATAATACTGTAGCAATATATAATGAATTTGATAAATGTAATAATTTTAAATATTATCTAATCCTTTCTTTTTTTATAAATTTTACGCTTTGTAATTCTGGTATTATACATATTAATAGCACAAATAATATATCTAATAATATTACTAGAGAATGTTATAAATATAGTTGGACTGGAGCTTTTAATAAGGCATTTACAAATAGAAATGGGATATTTACCTTAAATAAATTTCAGGGAAAAGACATATGGTATTACTATAAATACAGTAATGCCTATGAATACTATTTTACAGAAAATCATATAAAAGATTTATTAGAGGCAATTACATCCTTTATTAATTTAAAAATTAATTTAGATAGTAATGTAAAAGAATCAGAATTCATAATAGAAAAAAATAAAATAATAAATGATTTTGGAATTTTTATTTCTAAACTATTTAGACCAAATGAATTAAGACATAGAATAACAAAAGAAAAAATAAAAAAAAGCGAGCCTAGTGAAAAAGATGAATATACATATATTAATAAGACAGCTAAGCATTATAAAAATTATAAGTATTATAAAGAAGAAAATACATATACCGAGGGATCATTAATATTTTCAAAATTTTCAGGAGAAGATGTATTTTTTACATTTACAGAAAAATTAAAATCTGCTATGTTTACCTCAGATGATTATACAAAGGTACAAAAAAAACATGTAGAAACTTTAAAAGATAAAATAAAAACTTCTACAATACAAGATATTATTAATATTATTGCGGAATTTACAATAATAACACAAAAGGAAATTTTTGAAGATGTTGAATCTGGCCTTATCAAACCTGGTATATTTTATAATTTATCTTGTAAAGGTACACAAAATACTGATGCATCTGCACCTGTGCCATTATTTACACGAGGGGAAAATAGTTTTAAAGTAAGATTAGATCCTAATGGTAATGAAGTATATTGGGATTTATTGTTTCCTGGTGAAGGTGAAGAGAAAAAAAATAGAATTATTGAAGCTGAAGGACATCGCAAATTACAAGTAAGAAATGTTAAAAATACATTAAAGGCTAAAAGGTATCATCCATTAAATGTATTACACTTGTTTCAACCAGAAATTGCTGAATCAAGCAATGCTCATAAAGAATACTTGAAAGAAAGTGAAAAAAGTAATAGTAATTTTTTATATAAAAAAAATAATTCTGGAAAATGGCAAAGATATAAGAAAGGTGCTACATCTAATTTAAATACAATAAATACACCTGAAACAGTAGCAGAAAACCAGGGTTTAATAAAAACCACTACTAATGAAAGAAATTATGTTATGAATAAGAATGGTAAATGGAAAACACGTAAATGGAATAATGTGGAGAAAAAGTATGTTGTAAATAATACTAGAAAGAATCCAAAATTTACTGAAATGGTAGAAAAGGGTAACGCTATACGAGAGGAAAAAAATAAATATAAACAAGAAATGAAAGAATTAAAAGAATCATTGGGAATAGAATAAATATAAACTACATCTTTTTTGTTTGTTTTACAGACAAAAAAAATGCGGTCCTCGCAGGGGTTGAACCTGCGACTTTCCGGTTAACAGCCGAATGCTCTAACCAACTGAGCTAGAGGACCAATGTGCCTTGCGGCGTCTTCAGAACCGGAATCGAACCAGTGACTTGAGGAGAATTGTTTATTAGCAGTAAATGCTACAATCCTCCGCTCTACCAACTGAGCTATCTGAAGAGTACATTCCTTGAAAGAATGTTTGATCGTGCTGCGGATTGAACGCAGGACCTTCTCCGTGTCAAGGAGACGCGCTACCACTGCGCCACACAATCATAAATGGGGGATTCTGGGAATTGAACCCAGGACTTCAAAGACCCAAACTTTGAATCATACCACTAGACCAAATCCCCGTTTTTGTTAGTATTGTATTTCTTTTTGTTAGTTTTTTTGCTAGCTTTTTTTAAAAGCTTTTTTGTTAACTTTTTTCTAAAAACTTTTTGCTAGCTTTTTCTAAAAGCTTTTTTAAGATATTTTTGTTAACTTTTTTCTAAAAAGTTTACTTGGCAACTGCGGCAACCTTGAGGTAGTGGGGGTTCAGGTAGCGCTGAAGGTTAAAGTAGGTTAGCACCTCGCCATCCTTTACACCTAGAAGGCTGGTAAGCTTGGCATCAGGCTTAATGGTGTGCTTATCCTTGAGGTTCTTCTCCTTCACGTAAGTGGTAACGGCCTTGGTAATATTAGAACGAGACTCTAGAGAACCACTGGGGCGGCCTAGGAAAGAGCAGAGGGCATTGGAGAGAGGAGTAGGAAGCTCAAAGATAGAAGGCTTGCGGGGCACTACAGGCTCACCCTCAACGGGCTTCTTTACACGGCGGCGGCGCTTGTCAGCCTCCTTCTGAAGGCGGCCTACACGCTTCTCTACACGCTTTAGCTCGGCAACTAGAGCACTGACAGTCTCACGCACAGCGTTTGCCTGGGTTAGCATAGCCTTGACGTCATCCTGAACAGAGGGAAGTGCGGCCTCAGCGGTCTCTACAGGCGCCGCAGTCACGGCAGTTACCTCAGGGACGACGGCAGGAGCGGGGGTGGCAGTCACAGTGGTAGCAGCCTTCTTAGACTTCTTCTCTGCTACAGAAACAGTGGAAGCAGGGGCAGGAGTAGGGACAGCTACAACCGTGGCCTCAGGGGCGGTCTTCTTAGAAACAGTCTTCTTAGAAGCAACAGAGACAGGAGCACTCATTATACTGGTGGCCGTGGAAGTATTCATGGCGGGAATACGCACAGTAAAACATACATTAAAATCAATTTTAGGGGCAACTTTCATTTTTGCCGGGGCTCAAAAATTTTATAGTAAGTGGTCATAGTATGACTAAAGAAAACAAAAAGGGCTTAAAACTTAAGAAAGTTTCTTTTTTCCACCTGTATCTTTCTTTCCGCCCTGTCAGCAGTAATGTCTACTCCTAAGAATACATGTATGAATATAAAGAGTAAGAAATTTCCAAAAGAACGCTGTTCTTATATTGCTACTAAAGGCGAATATTGTTCTAGGCATTACAAAAATCCAGTAATATTTACAAGGCCGTTTATTACACGTTCTGTAAATAGTTGTATTATAAAAATACAAAGAGCATGGCGTCTAAATAACGGTCTTCGTTTAGCTAAGACCCTAAGCCCAGCTTTCTTTATAAGATCTCTTTGTCATAATGATTCTGAATTAGCTTCTTTTGAGCCATTAGACACAGTCCCAAGGGATTATTTTTTTGCTATACGAGAATCCAAGAGGATATGGGGATTTGATATTCGGACTTTAATTGTTCAATATGAAGATACTGGGCGTCTAGAAAATCCATATACCAAAGAATTATGTGATCAAGCAACTGTAAAAATATTTAGGGAAAGAGTTGATAAACTTAGACGCTGGAAAAAATCACTACATTATATTCAACCAACGGATCTAACACAAAAGCAATCGTGGAATTTACGTGTCTTAGATATGTGTTTACGTCTTGATATGCTAGGATATAGAATATCAACACATTGGTTTGCAGATTTAGATATATTTAAACATAAGGCCCTCTATGAAAGTCTTTTCGGTTACTGGAATGGAGAAAATCTAAATGATGAAATAAGAGAGAAAGTAGTTCCAGGATATTCTTTGGCAGAAGGAGCTTTATTTAAATGGTCTCCTTTAAAAGTATCAATGAAAAAAGAATTAGATAGTGTTCGACGAACAAATCTAAATGTAATGGAACGCTTAATTTCATCTGCCTCTGAGCAATCAGATAAAACTCTTGGTGCCATGTATGTTGTATCATCCATGTGTAAAGTATCTTATAGATGTAGAAAGGCATATCCTTGGTTGTGTGAACAAGAAGAATAATTAACTTGGATAAGGATACTTATTTGCAACACAGCACGTGCTTTGAGAGTTTAAGTCTTCTTTAGGAAAATAATGATTTTGACCATATCCATACGCCTTCCATTGCCCAGGGGCAGGCGTATTGTTATTATATGATGTTCTGATAGTACTAACTTCTGTACAATTCTTTAATGCTATACCAGGAGATATACGTGAATAATCAGGACTTCCACACAATGTAGCCCCAGCTACCCGGGCTGCTTTATCCTCATGTTGAGATAACTTATTTGTTGTAATATATCCCTGTGTAAAAGCATGATCTTTTGGACATGCGTCTTTATCATAAACAAATGAATATACTGGAGCCGAGCCAGCATACGCAGCCTTCTGTTGTTTTTGCATTGTTAAAAAAGAAGAATCTACTGGTTTCATTCTCGTGACATAGACATTGGCGGCTTCCTGTTTTAATCTTAGGTACTGAGAATAATCCATCTATATCAAGTATATATTTTAGATACAGTATTTTTTAGCCCCTAAAATTGAATTTGCGTTTGCCCTGTGTTGCGAGTATTCCAACAAATGAGTGTTCTTCCTAGTCAGTTTGATGCTTCTAAGCTTTCCTTTGGTGAGGTAAAGACCCTGAATAGTGGGGCAAAGGCTATTAGTATGTCTTATGCTGGTGGCCCTCTCATTCTCCAGCTATCAAATGTTGACCTGCCTTATGGTCTAAACGCAGATGATAAGTTTGGTCCTGTAAAGTATTCTGTAAATCTCTCGCTGAATGGCTATGACTCTAAGCCTAAGATCAAGGAGATTTTCGAGATGCTTGATGGTGTAGATGACCGTGTAGCTAGTGAGTGTGCTGAGAAGAATTGGCTGCGTAAGCCAGGTATGACTCAGCAGATTCTCAAGCAGATGAAGCTTTACAAGACTACTGTAAAGTTTAGTGAGGATGCGAATACGGGTGCTCGTAAGCCTTATCCTCCTACTGTCAAGGTCTCTCTGAGGCAGCGTAACGGCAAGTTTGAGACACAGTTCTACGACTCGGATAAGAAGGAGATCAAGGATGTGCCTATTGAGGATCTGATTGTAAAGCGTATGACTGTTAGTGCTCTAATTGAGTGCACTGGTGTCTGGGCATCCTCTGTTGGCTGTGGGCTTTCTTGGAAGCTAACTCAGCTGAAGGTGGTGTCTAGGCCAGATAGCCTGCGAGGCTATGGATTCCAGGATGATGAGGATTCTGCTCCTAGCAGTTCAAACCAGGTTGTCCAGGCTCCTGCTAAGAGCTCATTTGCCGCTGCGTTTGATGATGAGGAGGAGGAGACAGAGCTAAATGAGGAGGAGGTGGTTGCTCCTGTTGTTACTGCTCAGCCAGCTCCTAAGAAGACTATGGTCAAGAAGAAGATTGTTGGGTCTTCTCACTAAAAAAGTTACCACAAAATTTGA
>Ga0214923_10003437_pt1 | contig 19863 bp, 35 predicted proteins | sample LL1510_MetaG_FD_177993 | JGI IMG/M metagenome (GOLD analysis project Ga0214923, IMG submission 177993) | Freshwater microbial communities from Lake Lanier, Atlanta, Georgia, United States - LL-1510 | ecosystem: Environmental > Aquatic > Freshwater > Lake | place: USA: Georgia | collected...
CAAAGATGGAGAAAAAAGATACATTATTGCTCCTGAAAACTTACCTGTTGGATCTATTGTAATGTCAGGAGAAAATATTGAATTTACACCTGGAAATACTACTAGAATGTCAAATATTCCTGTAGGCACCCAAATCCATAATGTTGAATTAAATCCTGAACAAGGTGGTTCTATGGTAAGAGGTGCGGGAAACTTTGCAATACTTATGGCTAAAGAAGGAAATTTTGCTCAAATCAAATTACCTTCAGGAGAATATAAGAAAGTTTCAATTGAGTGTATGGCAACTATTGGTGTTGTTTCTAACGGAGAGTTAAGAAACAGAAGACTAGGTAAAGCTGGTATTAACAGACACAAAGGTAACAGACCAAGTGTTAGAGGTGTTGCTATGGCTAACCCATCAGACCACCCACACGCTGGATCCTATAAAGATAATGGTATCGGTATGCCGTCACCTAAATCTCCATGGGGCTGGAAAACTAGAGGTGTTAAGACTAGAACAAGAAGACATACTAATAAGTTTATTGTGAAAGATAGGAGAAAATAATAATGGCAAGATCATCTAAAAAAGGACCATTTACAGACGAAAAGTTAATGAATAAAGTTTTAAAAATCAAATCAGAAGGTGGAAAACTTTTGATTAAAACTTGGTCAAGAAGATCAACCATTACTCCTGAAATGATTGGATTTACATTTGAAGTTCATAATGGTAAATTGTTCCTACCTGTTTTTGTTACAGAATCAATGGTGGGACATAAGCTGGGTGAGTTTGCTCATACAAGGAAATTTGTTAAGCACTCAACAAAAAAGGATTAATATATGAAAAATAGTTTAGTATACGCAAAATTAAGTGACGCTTTAACTTCTGCAAAGAAGATTAGAATTGTTATTGAGTTAATCAAGGGTAAAGATGCCTTGTTAGCTGAGAGGATTTTAGAATTTCACCCTTCAAAAGGTTCAAAAATTTTACTTAAAGTTCTTAAATCTGCAATGTCTAATGCTGAAAATAACTTAAAAATTTCTAAAGATTCTTTGATTATTAATGAAGTATTTGCTAATGAAGCAAGTATGTTAAAAAGAGGTAGACCAGGATCAAGAGGTAACACCTACCCAATCTTGAAAAGAAGAAGTCACGTAATTATTGGTTTATCTGAAAGGGCTAAGTAATGGGTCAAAAGATTAATCCTACTGGATTCAGAATCGGAATATCAAAAGATTGGAATTCAAAATGGTTTGTTGATAAAAAAGAATACTCTAAATATGCTGTTGAGGATTTTAGAATCAGAAGATTTCTTGAAAAGAAATTTGAACCAGCTGGTCTTAAAGATGTTTTACTAGAACGATCAGGCAATATATTAAGCGTTACTATTAGAGTTTCAAACCCTGGAGTTGTAATTGGTAAAGGTGGTGCGGGTGTTGAATCAGCAGAAAAAGAAATTAAAAAATTAACTAAATCTACTGTCAAGATTACTGCTGAGGAAGTTAAAAATCCTGAAATTCATGCCAGAATTGTTGCTAACAACATTGTTAGACAGCTTAAAAAGAGAGTTAAACCTAATAGAGCTTCTCAAATGGCAATGAACGCTGCTATGGAAAAAGGAGCTAAAGGAATTAAAATAAAAGTTTCAGGACTACTTGGAGGAGGTTCTTCTATTGCTAGAGTTGAGACTTTCATGCAAGGTTCAATTCCAGCTCAAAAATTAAGAGCAGATATTGATTATGCACAAGTAGATGCTCATATGTTATTTGGAGCTATTGGAATTAAAGTATGGATTTATAAAGGTGATTTGGAGATTTAATTTATGTTGATGCCAAAAAAAGTAAAATATAGAAAACACCAAAGAGGAAATAATAAAGGTTTAGCTGTAAGAGGTTCTACCATTTCATTTGGAGAATTTGCGCTTAAATGCGTAACAAGAGGTCTGATTACATCAAGACAAATTGAAGCAGCTAGAAAAGCAATTTCTAATAAAACAAAAAGAGGTGGTAAAGTTTGGGTAAGAATTTTCCCTGATAAACCAATTCACAAAAAACCAGCTGAAACAAGAATGGGATCAGGTAAATCTCCTGTTGATCATTTTTCAGCAGTTATTAAACCAGGAAAAATCTTATTTGAAATTGGTGGTGTTGATGAAGCAACAGCTAGAGACGCATTTAGAAGAGCTGATGCAAAATTACCACTTAAGACCAAATTTGTGAAAGATGAGTTATAATATGATGTCTAAAGAACTTAGAAACCTAAATATACAGGAACTAGAGAAAATGATCTCTGAAAAGAAATCAGAAATTTCTGAATTTTCAAAGAAACTTATAAAAGGATCTGAGAAAAATGTTAAGAAGGTTAGCCTACTTAAAAAAGATTTGGCTAGAATGTTAACAATTTTAAACGAACTTAAGATTATTAAGGAAGTTGGAGAATTATAAAATGAGTAAGAAAAAACTAACAGGAACAGTAGTTTCTACAAAAATGAATAAAACAGTTTCAGTAGCAGTTGAGTATGTAAAATCTCATCCGCTTTATGGTAAAAAAATGAATCAAACTAAGAAATTCTTAGCTCATAATGAGTTGGAGGTTTCCGAAGGAGATAAAGTTACTATTACTGAATCAAGACCTTATTCAAAAATGGTTAAGTTTGAAGTTACAGAAATTTTAAAGGATAAGTAAATTATATGGTACAAGTTGGAACAGTTTTACAAGTTGCAGATAACTCAGGAGCTAAGAAATTAAAATTAATTGGTATTCCTGGTAACTCTAGAAGAAGATTTGCTTCTCTAGGTGATGTTGTAACGGTTGCTATCTCAGGCGCTGATTCCGGATCATCTGTTAAAGATCACGCTATTGCCAAAGCAGTTATCGTAAGAACAAGAAAAGAAGTTAGAAGAAAAGATGGTTCTCATATTAGATTTGATGATAACGCTGCAGTTGTAATCACTAAAGATAAGAACATGGTTGGCTCAAGAGTATTTGGACCTGTTGCAAGAGAATTAAGAGACAATGGATTTTTGAAAATCGTATCACTAGCTAAGGAGGTATGGTAACAAGCATATGAAAATAAAACTAAAAGATAAAGTAAAAATTATATCAGGAAAAGATAAAGGTAAAGTAGGAGAAGTTATTAGAGTACTTCCTTTAGAAAATAAAATTGTTGTACAAGGAGTTAATATTGTTAAAAGACACGTTAAACCTGGTGTAATTAATAAAGAAGGCGGAATTGTTACTTTCGAAAAAGCTATTGATGTTTCAAACGCTATGTTTTTAGATGAAAAAGAAAATAAAACCTCAAGAATTGGTTACTCAATTGTTGATGGTAAGAAATATAGATTAGTTAAAAGAACTAAAGAGGTAATGAATAAATAATTATGAATAATCTTAGAGAAACTTATACAACTAAACTAAAAGCTGATTTGATTAAAGATTTAAATCTTACTAATGTGATGGAAACACCTGTTCTTGAAAAAATTGTTATCAATTCAGGTATTGGTAAGTTTAGAGATAATAAAGATGTTGTTGATTCTTTCTATCAAGAAATCACAGCAATATCTGGTCAAAAACCTACATTTAGAAAATCTAGAATCAGTGAAGCTGGTTTCAAAGTTAGAAAAAATGATACTGTAGGTATAACTGTAACTTTAAGAGGTGAGAGAATGTGGAATTTCTTAGAGAAATTCATTTCTATTACACTTCCAAGAGTTAGAGATTTTAAAGGTGTAAGCAATACATCCTTCGATAAATCTGGAAACTACTCAGTAGGAGTTAAAGAGCAAATCATCTTCCCAGAAGTTGATGCTAATAAAACAAAAGGAATTAAATCTCTTCAATTGACTCTTGTTTTCAAGAATTCAAACAAAGAGAAAAGTAAAAAGTTTTTAACCTTACTTGGAATGCCTTTTTCTAAGTAAAATTATGGTAAAATAACGAAACAATAATATGGCAAAAAAAGGAAAATTAGAAAGAGCAAAAAAAAGTCTTAAATTCGCAATCAGAGAGAGAAAAAGATGTGAAATCTGTGGTAATCCTAGAGGTTTCATGGGAAGATTTGGAATTTGCAGAAAGTGTTTTAGAGATTTAGCTCACAGAGGAGAACTTCCTGGAGTAATGAAAGCAAGTTGGTAAATATATTATGGATACAATAGCAAACTTATTAAGTTCAATTAAAAATGCATCTATGGTTAAGAAATCTTCTTTAGAAGTTCCTTACTCAAAAATGAATGAGAAGATTTTAACAATCCTCAAGGAAAAAGGTTTTCTTGAAGCTGTTAAAGTTTTCAAACATAAAGATAGTGTTATTAAAGGTTTACATGTAGATCTTAAATATACAGAAGCTAAAAAACCTTTTATCTCTGAAGCTAAAAGAGTTTCAAAACCTGGTAGAAGAATCTACCTTGGTTCTAAAGAATTAGAAATTGTTAGAAATGGATATGGAGTTGGAATTGTATCTACATCAAGAGGTTTAATGGCTGTGGATGATGCAAAAAAGAAAAAATTAGGTGGTGAAATTATTTGTGAGGTTTATTAAAAATGTCTAGAATAGGAAAAAAAATTATTACAATACCTTCAAATGTTACTTTAAACTTTGATGGTAATAAATTAAAAGTTACAGGCCCTTTAGGTGTCTTAGATAGAGATATCAGACCTGAGATAGCATATAATGTTGAAAACAATATTTTAACTTTTTCTGTTAAAACTGAAACTAAGGAATCAAACGCTTATTTTGGTTTAACAAGAGCTTTAGTTAATAATATGATTGAAGGTGTGACTAAAGGTTTTGAAAAGAAGCTTGAGTTAGAGGGTGTAGGATATAGAGTTAAGCTTAATGGAGTTGATTTAAACTTTACTCTTGGTTTTTCTCATCCAGTTGATATTAAAGCTCCTCAAGGTATCAAATTTGAGGTAGACGGAAATACTAAATTTGTTGTTAAAGGAATTGATAAAGAGTTAGTTGGTCAAGTTGCTTCAAATATTAGAAAATTAAGAAAACCTGAACCTTATAAAGGTAAAGGTATTAGATATGCTGGTGAAATTGTTAGAAGAAAAGCAGGTAAATCCGCTTCAAAGGGTAAATAATATATGTCAAAATTATTTTTAAACAAGAATAGTAAAAGAAGAAAACTAAGAATCAGAGAAACTCTTTCTGGAACATCTGAAAGACCAAGATTATCTGTGTTTAGATCAAATAGATACATTTACGGTCAAATTGTTGATGATGTAAACGGTAAAACTCTTGTTTCTGTTTCTACTAAAGAGTTAGATACTAAAACTCCTAAATTAGATTCATCTCTGATTGCGGGTCTCGAACTTGCAAAGAGAGCTTCTGAAAAAGGAATTAAAGCTGTCGTATTTGATAGAAATGGTTACATTTATCATGGAAGAGTTCAAAAATTTGCTGAAGGATCAAGACAAGGAGGTCTAGAGTTCTAATATGGAAATAAAAAATAAAGATATTTTCGAAAAAGTTATCGAGATGAAGAGAGTTGTTAAAAAGATTACTGGAGGTAATAAATTAACATTTACTACTCTAGCTTTAGTAGGAGATAAAAAAGGAAAAGTAGGTATTGCTCTTGGAAAAGGTAAGAATGTACAACAAGCTACTCAGAAAGCTTTTTTACATGCAAAAAAGAACATGGTTTCTATTAAAATTGTTAATGATACAATTCCTCACGAAGTAGACGCTAAATTTAAATCCTCAAAGATTCTAATGAAGCCGGCAAAAGCAGGTACTGGAGTTGTTGCAGGTGGTTCAATTAGAGATTTAGTAGAGCTTGCAGGTATTTCAAATATCTCAGTTAAACTTCTAGGTTCAAGTAATAAAGTTACAAATATTTATTGTGCGTTAAAGGCGTTTGAAAAACTAAAATAATATGGATTTATTTAACTTATACAAATTATTAGGAAATAGTAAAAAGAAGAAAAGAGTCGGAAGGGGAGCAGGGTCTGGAAAAGGCTTCCACACTACAGGTAAGGGTACAAAAGGACAAAAAGCAAGAACTGGTAATAGTCTTCCTTATGGATTTGAAGGAGGTCAAGTTCCTCTTTACAAAAAATTGCCTCAAGTTGTTGGTTTTAAAAATCCAAGAAAAAAAGAGATATTTAGCGTTCCTGTTTCTTATTTTAATAGGTACGAAGACGGTCAAGTTATTACCCCTGATATGCTTTACAAATCTAAGTACAAAGCTAACCCAAGACATGGTGTTAAGATCTTAGCTAATGGTGAATTAGAAAAGAAATTAACTTTTTCTAAATTCTTAATTTCTGAAGCTGCTAAGCAAAAAATTGAAAAAGCTGGTGGTAAAATAGAGTAGTATGTCCTCTATTTTAAGAAACACTGAAATCAGAAACAAAATACTTTTCACATTATTTATTATATTTATTTTCAGGATTCTATCTCATGTTCCTGTTCCTGGTATAAATATTGCTAGTGTAAAGGATTTTGTTAATTCATCACAATTATTAGGCATGTTTGATATTTTCAGTGGGGGAGGTCTTAAAAATTTCTCTATTGTAACGTTAGGTTTGGCTCCTTATATCAACGCTTCAATTATTATTCAACTTTTTACAACCTTAATTCCTTCTTTGGAAGAACTGTCAAAGGAAGGTGAATCCGGTAGAGACAAATTAAGTGAATACACTAAATACTTAACTCTTCCAATAGCCATTGTTCAATCTTTTGGTATTTATGCTTTATTCAAATCTCAAAATGTAATTCAAGACTTACTTCCCTTCGATCTCGCTATTTTGATTGTTAGTATGGTTGCGGGTACTTATATCCTTTTATGGATTTCTGATTTACTAACAGAGAGAGGTTTAGGTAATGGTGTTTCCTTATTAATTTTTATAGGTATAGTTTCTGCTTTACCTGGCTCTGTTTATAACTTTTATTCAATTCTTGATTCAGAAACTATTCTAAACGCTTTATTTTTTGCATGTTCATTTTTAGCTATTATTGCCTCAGTTGTATATGTTAATGAAGGTGTTAAAAATATTCCGTTAGAGTACGGTAAGAGAGTTTCCGTTGGTGGTTCTAGGGTTCTATCTTCCCTTCCTTTAAAAGTTAATCAGGTTGGAGTTATTCCAGTTATTTTTGCAATATCTATTGTTCTTCTTCCCTCTTTAATCGCGGCCCCTCTTTCCACTTCGGAAAAACCTTATTTAAGGGATTTAGGTGTGTTCTTAACACAAAATTTTCAAAGTACTTCCTTTTTATATAACTTTTTAACTTTTGTTCTAGTTGTGGCTTTCACTTTCTTTTACACCTCAATTCAATTTAATCCTGAGAAAATTTCTGAGGATATTAAAAAAAGAGGAGGTTTTATACCAGGTATTAGGCCTGGTCTTAACACCACTACTTATCTCAAAAGTATAATCAATAAAATTACTTTAGGTGGTGGTTTATTTTTAGGTTTGATTGCTGTGATGCCTTATTTGGTCCATTTATTTGTTGGTTTTACTTCTTTTCAAATAGGAGGTACCTCTCTTTTAATTGTTGTGAGTGTAGTTTTAGAAACATTTAGAAAAATTGATTCTTTAGTAGTTAGTAAGAAATATCAAAGTTTCTTAGATTAGGAGTAAATTATGTTCGATAAAGCAAAACAATTAATGCAGCTACAAAAATTACAATCAGAGATAAAGAAGAAGTTAGAGTCTTTAAGTGTCTACGAAGAAAAGGGACAGACGTCAATTGTTGTTAGCGGTGATAAAAAGATTCAAAAAATAACTATTAACGGCGTAGAAGATAGAAATCTTAAAGATTTAATTAATACAGCTATGAAGAAGATGGATACAAAAATAGAAAAAGAAATGAAGGAAAAAGAAGAGGAGTTAAGAAAACTCTATGGTTTCTAAGAAACCAAAAATTCTTTTAATCGGTCCTCCTGGAGCAGGAAAAACTGTTATCGCTAATAAAATTTCAGAATTGTTTTCAATACCTTTTGTTAAGGTAGGAGCGCTACTTAGAGATCTGCCTAAAGATAATGAAAACTATTCATTAATTAGGTCCTCAATGGAGAAAGGCGAGCTTGCGCCAAATAACCTTGTTGCTCTAGTTGTCAAAGACGAGGTAAGTAAGATGAGTAGTGGTTTTGTTTTAGACGGTTGGTTAAGACAATTATCAGATATGCAGGAATTTGATCCGGAAGTTGACTACGTTCTTTTTCTTAACTGTCCCAAAGAGATTTGTGCAGAAAGAATACTTAATAGAGTTATTTGCAAAATTGATAATTCAATCTACGGGTTTTCGGATACAGTTTGTAACCTATGTGGTGGGGAACTGGAGAGAAGATCTGACGATACCCCTGAAACTTTTGAAAATAGATGGAAAATATTTGAAGAAAAAACTATGCCAGTTTTAGACTTTTTTAAACAAAAAGGAAACTTAGTTACTATTGATGCATCTAAGAGTATTCCGGAAATAACAGAAGAGATAAAATTTAAGATTAAAAATGATTAAATATAAAAATGAAAAAGAAATAGAAACTATGGCTTTAGGAGGAAAGATTGCTTCAAATGCTCTTGTGTTAGCTTTAAACATGGCTTCAGAAGGGATAACTCTTAAAGAAATAGACTCTGAAGTTGAAAAATTTATTATTAAAAATTTGGCTAAACCTAGTTTTAAAATGGTTCCGGGTTATCATTACTCTACCTGTATTAATATAAATGAGGGTTTAGTACACGGAATACCTACAAATTACATTATTAAAAAGGGTGATTTAGTCAAAATTGATTTAGGTGTCTATTATAACGGATTACATACTGATACCTCCGGTACTATAGAAATTGGAACAAATAAAGAGGAGAAATTTTTAGAAGCTGGTAGAATTTGCCTAGAAAAAGCAATTGAAAAATGCCAAATAGGGAATAAACTTGGGGATATTTCAAGCGAAATGCAAAAAGCAATTGAATCTCGGGGGTATAGTGTCTCAAGAAGTCTAGTAGGTCACGGCATTGGCAGAGATCTTCATGAAGATCCTCTTGTTCCTCCGTACGGAAAACCGGGAACTGGTATCACTCTTAAAGAGGGTATGGTTCTTGCCATTGAGATAATCTATCAAAAAGGCAGTCACCACTTAAAAACTTTAGATGATCAGTGGACAATTGTTACTAAAGACGGTTCTTTGGGCGGTTTATTTGAACATACAGTAGCAATTACAAGAAAGGGACCTGTAGTTTTAACTAAGTAAAGTGTTGATAATTTAGAAGTATTTTGTTAAAATACCCACTATCAAGACCTTAATGGACTACATAAATTGATGGATACAAAAGCAACAATAGATAAAGACGGAGTAATAATAGAAGCAATTATGGGCGGGCTATTTAGGGTAGAATTTGAAGACGGCAAGACTGCAGTAGCATCTTCTGCTTCAAATATTAGAAGAAACAAGATAAAATTGTTTCCTGGAGATAAAGTAAAAGTAGAGTTCTCTCCTTATGATGATACAAGAGGAAGGATTGTCTACAAATATAGATAAAAAATGAAAGTTAGAGCATCAGTAAAAAGAATATGTAAAGATTGCAAGGTAGTCAGAAGACGAGGTGTAGTTTATGTTATTTGTAAAAGAAATCCAAAACATAAACAAAAACAAGGATAATTATGGCAAGAATATCAGGAATTGACGTACCAAATAATAAAAGAATTGAATACTCATTAACTTATGTTAAAGGTATTGGGTTAGCTTTATCAAAAAAAATATTAGAGGCTGTAAGAATTGATATAAATAGAAGAGCAAAAGATTTGACAGATGCTGAGGTTGCTAGTATAAATTCGAAGATACAAGAATTACAAATTCCTGTAGAAGGCGAATTAAAGAGAATAATTTCTCAAAATATTAGAAGATTAATTGAAACTAAATCCTATAGAGGTTCGAGACATCAAAAAGGTCTTCCAGCTAGAGGACAAAAAACAAGAGCAAATGCTAGAACAAGAAAAGGTAAGAAAAAAACAGTTGGAGGCACAAAGAAAAAATTAGCTAAGAAATAAAATATGGCAATAAGTAAAGTAAAAAACAAAATTAAAGCAAAAAAAGAAAACAAGACCTACCCGGCTGTAGGTAACGTTTATGTATTTTCAGGAATGAACAATACTATTATTTCAATCTGTGATGAAAAAGGTAACTCTCTATTTAACGGTAGTTCAGGAATGTTTGGATTTAAAGGATCTAGAAAATCTACTCCGTATGCCGCAACAAAAATTGCTGAAGAAATCGGAGCTAAATCTTTTACTGCTGGACTTAGAGAAGTTAATATTTATGTTAAAGGTATTGGTCAAGGAAGAATTTCAGCCATCAAAGCTTTAAAAGCAGCTGGACTTAAGATTTTGTCAATCACTGATAGAACTCCATTACCTCATAATGGATGTAGACCAAGCAAAAGGAGAAGAATGTAATCATGGCTAGATCAACTGGACCAAAATGTAGATTGTGTAGAAGAGAAGGTACAAAACTTTATCTTAAAGGTAAAAGATGCGAAACTGAAAAATGTTCTTTTAACAGAAGACCGACAAGACCTGGACAACACGGTGCAAGAAGAACTTCTATTACACAATTCGGTACTCAATTAAGAGAGAAGCAAAAATTAAAGAGAATTTATTCAGTTTTAGAAAAACAATTTGAAATTTATATTGACAAAGCTGTTAATGCTAAAGGTATTGCTTCTGAAAATTTAATGCAAATTTTGGAATCAAGATTAGATAACATGGTTTATAGATGTGGATTTGCAACTTCAAGATCCCAAGCAAGACAATTTTTAAGAAGAGGTTTATTTAGTCTTAACGGTAAAGTTGTTGATATACCTTCTGTATTAGTTAAAGCAGGAGATATTATTAAACCTGTTTCTTTTGATAAAATTCAATTAAGAGAAGGCTATACTATCCCAGCATGGCTTGAAGCTAATGTGAAAGATAGATATGTTAAAATTGACAGACTTCCATCAGGTGATGATGTGAAAGAGCCTGTCAATCCACAGTTAATAGTTGAATTCTATTCAAGATAAGGAGTATAAAAAATGATTAATCAGTACGATTTAAAATTTACAAAAGTTTCTGAAAACAAAAATTCAGGAGTATTTACATTTGAACCACTTCCAGCAGGATTTGGTCATACATTAGGATCTTCTTTAAGAAGAGTTATGCTTACATCCTTGAAAGGTGCGGCTGTTTCTTCTTTTGCAGTTCCTGGTATCACTCATCAATTTAATACAATTGATGGTGTTAAAGAGGATGTTATTGAAATCACATTAAATCTTAAAGAATTAAGGTTTAAAGTGCACTCAAAAGGACCTTTTACTGGAAAAATTTCAAAAAAAGGTGCAGGTGTCGTTACAGCATCTGATATAGAGGTTTCTTCAGAAGTAGAAATTGTTAATAAAGATGCAGTTATTGCAACTGTTTCTGACAAATCTAAAACTTTTGAAATGGAAATTACTATCGAATCCGGAATCGGTTATTCTCCTGTTGAGAAAAGAGATAGTGCTAAATTAGGAAATGTTTTAGTTGACGCAATCTTCTCTCCTGTTGTTGGTTCCGCTTACTCTGTTGAAGAAACTAGAGTTGGAAGAGAATCTGGTTTAGATAAATTAACTTTAGAAGTTACAACAGACGGTTCTATTAAGCCTTCTGAAGCTATTAAGGATTCAGCTGCTATCTTAAGAGATTTTTACTCTCAATTTGCTTCTGCAAACGAGTCTAATGCTCAAGAGTTATTCGCTCAATCTGTTGCATCTGAGATTAAATCTGATAATTCTTCTGTAGAAGATTTACCTCTTCCTACAAGAACAATTAATGCTCTAAAGAAACACGGTATTTATACCCTTCAAGACCTAAGAAATAAATCTGATGAAGAAATTTCAGATATTAAAAATTTAGGTGAGAAATCAATTGAAGAGATTAAGAAGTTACTAGGAAGACTATAATGAGACATAGAGTTGGAGGAAAGCAATTAAATAGAGACAAAGATCACAGAGAAGCTTTACTTAAGAATCTTGCTTCTTCACTAATCTTATCTGGAAGAATTGAAACCTCAGTTGTAAAAGCTAAATTTCTTAGACCCTTTATTGAAAAATTAGTTACTAAAGCAAAGAATGATACATTTACTTCTTTACAAATTTTAAGAACTAAAATTGGTAATGAGGAAGCTATTAGAAAATTGATTAAAGAGATTGCTCCTTCAATGAAAGATAGAAATGGTGGTTATACAAGAATTAAAAAGTTAGGAAAAATTAGAAAGGGTGATTCTTCTGAAGTTGCAATGATTGAATTTGTAACTGAAAAGAAAGAAGCCTAAAGTTATATGAAAACAAAGATATTAGATCCAAAAAAAATAGAAGTTAAATGGCATATTATTGATGCAAAAGATCAAGTTCTTGGAAGATTAGCTTCAAGAATTGCTAAGATTCTTATCGGTAAAAATAAGGCTGAATTTACTCCTAACCATTCTATTGCTGACAAAATTGTTGTTATCAATTCATCTCAAATTAGAGTAACAGGTAATAAAGCTACAGCTAAAATATACTATAGACACTCTAACTACCCTGGTGGTCTTAAATCCGAATCTTTCGAGAAGAGAATTGTTAGAAGACCTAACGATGTTCTTGTAGATGCTGTTAGAGGAATGCTTCCTATTAACAGATTAAGAGATGTTAGAATTCTTAACTTATATGTTTACGAAGGTGATACTCACCCTCATCACGGGCAAATTAAATTATAATTATGGTAAAAAAAGAAAATAAAAATTTAATAATTACAAGCGGAAGAAGAAAGACAGCTACTGCTTCAGTATTTTTAACTTCCGATAAAGGTGAAATTACAGTTAACGATAAACCAATTGAAACTTATTTTCCTTCAGAAAAAGAAAACTTGATTTGGAGAAAACCTTTTTTCCTTCTTGGAATTGCTGCTCCTGAATCAAAATATAATATTTCAATTAAAGTAAGAGGTTCTTCAAAATCCTCACAGTTAGGGGCAGTTACTTTAGCTATTTCTAAAGCATTATCTGATTTGAATGAAGAATTTTCTGTGTTACTTAAGAAAAATGGAATGTTAACAAGAGATCCAAGAATGGTAGAAAGAAAGAAACCAAACTTAAGAAAAGCAAGAAAAGCTTCTCAATTCTCAAAGAGGTAAACTTTATCAACTTATTATTAAAAGCGGGATGCAATTATGCATCCCGCTTTTTTGTTTCTTTAGATTTTTATAATTTTCAATTTAGATATTCTATTTATAGTAGCAAATGAAAAAATTAGATTGATAGAGATTCTTTAAACATTCTTTGAATATCTAAAATATTTCTTTGAAGTTCTTCTATTTTTCTTTCTAAATCTTTATTTGTTTTCTTCATGAAATTAACATTGAATTCTTCAGAAATTTTTTCTAAGACTGAAAGTGCTGGATAAATCTTTCCTTTTTCATAAGCTGAAATTGTTTTTCCGCTTAATCCTAATTTTTTCCCAAATCTATCCTGAGACATATTTAGTTTTAATCTTAAATTTTTTATTTGCAAACCTATCTCCATTTGAGGTAGAGAATAACATAAGAATTTTTCTTTACAACTATTAAAATCCAATAAATTAGAAAGGAGGTGAAAAAATGAAAAATATTAAATTAAAGTTTAAAAGACTAATTTCTTTTATTCTGGCTGGTGTCTTTATTAGTGGTGTTGCATATGCAGCAATTAGTAACAAAATTTTTATGAAAGGAGCTTCGTTTACGACATCCAATATTGAAATTAGATTCTTGAAAAATTTGAGTTTAGGTTCATCGCAAGAAAATCTTACATCCGAGATTCAAGGAGTAACTTTTGATAATATCTACAATTATTGGACTACTGACTACTTGGTAAAACTAACTAATAATTCAGCAAGTTCTGTCAAGGTAAGTTCTTATGCTAATTACTCTACTGCAGAAGATCCTGCAAGCCTTAGATATTCTCTATTTGTTGAGTTATTTCCTTGGAATGATAAGAACTCAAATGGTCTTGTTGATGAAGGCGAGTTAGATACAGCATTAGGTAAAAAGAACTTTGTGAAGTGGAAAACAGAAGGTTTTGATCTAGGAAACTTTGATTCAAAAGTTATCAAGGCTTATGTGCTTAGGTTCTCGGCTGAAGGAATTACAGATACAAAAATAGGTCAAACTGGAAAATTTGATTTCGAGTTTGGTGTAATGCAGTAAATTAAGAGTTCCTGCCCAAAAGTGTTAAAATTCAACTATGAATGATAGATTAGAAAAATTGTTTTTGCTCAAGAAAAATACTAATTATGATCAAAAAACACTTAGGATTTTAGAGATTAATAAATTAATGCAGGGTGAGGAGATTTGGAGTGATTGGGAATATAGTCAAAGACTGTCCAAAGAATTAAACGATTTAAAAAAAGAGGTTGAAGAAATTGAAAATTTAGAACTATATTTACATTGTGAGGACATTGATTCTTTTGATCTTCTTTATAAAGAAGTTGAGCTCAAAACTTTTCTTGGGAATGAATACGACAGACTTGGCTGCATTTTAACAATACACGCAGGTCAAGGAGGTACTGAAGCTATGGATTTTGTAACCATGCTTCTTAGAATGTATACAATGTATTTTGACTCTAAAAAATATAAATATTCAATTATTAATGAGAGTTTCGGGGACGAAATTGGTTACAAAGAAGTCTCAATTGAGATAGACGCCTCATATGCCTTTGGATTTTTTAAAAACGAAAGTGGGGTTCATAGATTAGTTAGAAATTCTCCTTTTAATTCAGATAATTTGAGACAAACTTCCTTTGCTTTAGTTGAAGTAATACCAAAAGTTGATAATAGTATTAGCATTGAAATTAAAGATACAGATATTGAAGAAGAGTTTCACAGGTCTGGAGGAAAAGGTGGTCAAAATGTAAACAAAGTTTCAACTGCTGTAAGATTAAAGCATTTACCAACAGGAATTATTGTTGAAAATCAGTCTGAAAGGTATCAAGGAAAAAATAGAGAAAAAGCAATGGAGATACTACGGGCAAAACTTTACGCTTTAGAAGTTGAAAGAATAGAGAAAGCCAGAAAAGAAATTAAAGGCGAATATAAAGTTCCTGGATGGGGAAATCAAATTAGAAATTATGTTTTAAATCCCTACAAATTAGTTAAAGATCTACGAACAGGTGTAGAGAGATTTGATGCTGAAAAAGTTTTGGACGGTGATTTAAAAGAATTTATTCAAAAAGAGATCCAAATTTAAAATTTTAATCAGAAATAAAAGCCCAAAGCTAAGAACAATATAGATAAAAGTATATTTTAAATCTTTTGAAATTAATGAATCAATATTTCTGTGATTATTCTTATTTTCTGAAACTTTTGATTTAAGATCAATTCCTTTTGCTTTAATGATATTTTTTAAAACTTGATTTTGAGCTGCTAATTTTTTGTTACTATTCATGATGTTTTCTTTTAAATTTACTTTATTATATTATAATATTTTAAATTATGAACAAAAAATATATTCTATTTCTATTAATTGTTCTTCCGATACTGTTTGTTAGCATTTATTTTTTTCAGGAATCAAAAAAATCTACTTTATCTGTAACAGACTCTAAAATTGTAAACGTTAATACTTCAATTGTAAAAACTAACACCTACTTCAACCCTCTTAATGGAGAGATGTATCAAACAGAGACCGAACCTGCTTTTTTAAAAAATAGACCTCTAGGAGTAATGGTAAACAACGCTTTACCTGCTAGACCTCAAGTTGGTTTAGAGAGCGCAGATCTTGTTTATGAAATAATTGCTGAAGGAGGTATTACTAGGTTTTTAGCTTTCTTTCTGTCGGATTTACCTGAAACTGTTGGTCCTATAAGAAGTACTAGGGAGTACTACCTGACTTTAGTTAAAGAGACAGGTGATGCAATGCTGATGCATATAGGTTTTTCTCCTCAAGCAAGGCAGAGAATAGATGATTGGAAGATTAGAAGTTTAGGTATAGGAGGGGCATCTTTTTATAGAGATAATTTTGGGGATTCTTCTCTTGCTACCGAGCATACAGCATTTGCTAACGCAAATGATTTACTGGCAACTGGTGAAAAGCTAGGTTGGGGAGGTAGTAGGAAATTTGAATCCTGGAAATTTAAAGAAGACAGAGACAAAACCTCAAATTTAACTTCAGCTCAATATTTAGAAATAAGTTTTTGGTATAAAGGAGACTATACTGGAATTTTTAAATACAACGAGTCGGGAAATACCTACCAAAGGTTCAGTGGTTTTGACAATAATGAAAACCCAATTCTTCTTAAAAACAGAAAGAACTTAAAAACAGTTAATGTAAAAAATGTGATTGTACAATTTGCAGAAGAGAAACCAATTGAAAATGATGATAAAAACAGATTAGATTACATTTTAATAGGTCAGGGTGAGGCTTTATTTTTTCTTGACGGAAAAGTACAGAAAGGAGTTTGGAAAAAAGAATCTTTAGAAAGTAGAACTAAATTTTATCTTGAAAATAATGAGGAAGTAGAGTTTAATAGAGGAAAAATCTGGGTAAGTGTGGTACCTTCTAGAAACAAGGATTTAGTAGTCTATAAATAATATGTTAAAAGAACTTTTAATCTCTGAGGTCAGAGTCAACTTAATAAAATTTTTAATCAAAAACTTTGAAAATGAATTCCATGTGAGAGCTCTAGTAAGAGAGTTAGGTGTAGAAATAAATGCTGTCAGAAGAGAGTTGGAGAAATTAACTAATTTAAATATCCTAACCAAAAATCCTTGGGGAAATAAGATTTTCTATAAAATAAATTCAGTAAATCCTTATTTTTACGATTTAGTAAATTTTGTATACAGAGAAGAAGGTCTTTCAAATAAAATTATCAAAAATATTGATAGTTTAGGTGAATTGAAATTTGTTGCATTATCTAAGGAGTTTTGTATGGGAAGAAAAACTTCAGGATTAGACTTAGATCTTCTTGTTGTCGGATCTCCCCATCAAACAGCCCTAGATAATTTAATTGCTAACTATGAAAAAGAAGATAGGGAAGTAAATTATTCAGTTTTATCCGAAGAAGAATTTCAATCAAGAAAGAGAAAAGCAGATTCATTTGTGTTAAGATTCATTATTCAACCGAAAATAATGATTGCGGGAGATGAGCTAGACTTTTCTAAGATAAATTAATATGTTTAAAAGGGACAGTACTAAACTTACATTAATTACAATTTTCTCAACTATTGCAATCTTGATTGCGTTACCTAGAATTAACATTAAATATGATTCTCAATATTTTAAAATTGATTCATTTATTGGAGGTTACATATTTAATATACCCTTTACCGATAAAGTCTTAGATTACTCAGAGCTTAAAAAAGGTCTAGATATAAAAGGTGGGGTTAAAGTTATCATTAAACTTGACACTTCATCCCTTGACTCGGTCGCTAAAGAAAAAGCAGTTGCCTCTGTTAAAGATATTATTACTAGAAGAGTTAATTATTTAGGGGTATCTGAGACAAACATTGTTACTTCTAAAGTTGGTAATGACTACAGACTAATAGTTGAGATACCTGGTCAAAAAGACTTAGATGAGGCTGCAAAGACTATTGGTTCTACAGCTCAACTAAAATTCAAGACTTTAGATAAGTCTATTGAGTGGCCAATTAAAGATTTCACAAAAATACAAGGTAAAGAAGATCAGATTTTTATTGATTCAGGGATAACTGGTAAAGATTTAGTTTCTGCAGATGTTTCGTTTGATCAGAAAACCAATAAACCTGTTATTCAACTAAGATTTACTAATGAGGGAAGAGAAGCATTTTCTAAGTTGGTAAAAGCAAATATTGAAAGACCAATTGGTATCTTTTTAGATGATTCTTTACTTCAAACCCCTGTTGTGTCAAAGGAGTTAGCAAATGCTACTGTATTTGACCCTACAATTACAGGTGTAAGTTTAGAAGAAGCAAAAAAGATTTCATCACTACTTAGAGCCGGAGCACTTCCAGTACCGATTGAGATAATCAGTCAAAATTTAATTGGACCTTCTCTTGGGGAAGATTCGATTCATTCAAGTATTATTGCAGGTCTAGTTGGTTTACTAATTATCTCTTTCTTTTTAATTTTAAGTTATAAACAACTGGGTGTAATTGCAAATATTTCATTAATTATGTATGTCGCTATTTTACTTGCTGTATTCAAGGTAATGAATGTTGTGATTACTGTTCCAGGAATTGCAGGGTTCGTATTCTCAATAGGTGTTGCTTGTGACGCATGTATTTTAATATTTGAGAGAATTAAGGAAGAGATCAGATGGGGAAGACCAACTCAGATTGCGATTATTAATGGTTACGAAAGAGCTTGGGCAAGCATTAAAGACTCAAATTTAACAACCCTTTTGACAGCATTTATTTTGTTCCAATTCGGGGTTGGGTTTATTAAAGGATTTGCTTTAACTTTAAGTATCGGTATCTTTGTTTCATTGCTAACTTGTGTTTATTTTTCAAGAATTATGGTGAATGTCTTTATTAAGGAATTAAAAATAAAATGAGAAATATTTTAAATTATTCAAAAATATTAATTGCTATGTCAGTACTTATAATAGTTTGTGGATTATCAATCATTTTTAAATATGGTTTTAATCTTTCCATTGAGTATACAGGTGGAAGTGTTTTTGAAATTTCAAAAGATGGTTTAAATGTTTCTGAAACCGTTACAAATCTTAAAAATTTTTTAAACGAGAAGAATATTAAATATAAATCAATTGATGCAAATGGGGAATATATAGCAATTAAACTTGAAGAAACTGATAATACTAAAACAATTGAAATTAAAAACTTAGTTTTAGAAAAATTTAAAGATATAAAAATAAATAATATAGAAACCGTTGGATCTACTTACGGAAATGAGTTTTTTAAAAACTCTATTTTAGCAATTATTATTTCTCTTCTCGGAATTGTGGCCTTAATTACTTATAGTTTCTGGAATATCCCAAATAAATATTATTCATACCATTTTGGTATTGCGGCAATTGTAGCTATGCTTCATGATGTTTTAATAGTTGTTTCTACTTTCAGTTTGTTAGGATTTTTATATGGTGTTGAGATAGATGGATTATTTTTAACAGCTATACTTACTGTTATTGGATTTTCAATTAATGACACAATAGTTGTATATGACAGAATTAGAGAAAATTTAATAAAACACGGGGAAGATTCAAATTTTGTTCAAGTTGCAAATCACTCAATTTACGAAACTTTAAACAGGTCATTCATTACATCTTTTGTAGTAATTTTTATTATGTTTGCTTTATTTTTATTAGGCGGAGAATCCATTAGATACTTCTCTCTAGCTTTAGTAATAGGAATATTTGCAGGTACTTACTCGTCTATCTTCATTGCAACTCCATTTTTAATCTTTTTAAATAAAAAATTTGCCAAGTTAAACTAAAATGTTTGACTGGGAAGTAAAGACAAATTCAAAATCATTAGCTGAATTAGAAGACAACCTGATCTTTTCTAGAGAGATAGTTAATAGAGATGAATTTTTTAAACCAAAAGAAAGTGTTAAGTATATTAATAGCTTCTCAAGTGAATTTATTGAGAATGTTAAAAAAGCTAAAGAGCTTGTTTTTGAAGCTATTAAAGACCAAAAACCAATTATTATACATGGGGATTACGACGCAGATGGGGTTATTTCTACTTCTATTTTATTCTCTACTATAAAAGATTTTTTAAACTACCCTCACGTTAGTTTTCTTATACCAGACAGGTTTGAAGATGGTTATGGGCTATCTGATAAAACTTTGCAGAAAATTTTGGAAATGTCTCCTTCCCAAAATTTTCTTTTGATAACAGTAGACTGCGGAATTACCTCTATTTCCCAAGTTGAAAAACTTAAAGAGCTGGGAAATAGCGTCATTGTGACAGATCATCACCATCA
>Ga0214923_10003438_pt1 | contig 19862 bp, 17 predicted proteins | sample LL1510_MetaG_FD_177993 | JGI IMG/M metagenome (GOLD analysis project Ga0214923, IMG submission 177993) | Freshwater microbial communities from Lake Lanier, Atlanta, Georgia, United States - LL-1510 | ecosystem: Environmental > Aquatic > Freshwater > Lake | place: USA: Georgia | collected...
GCGTTTGCCTCAGCAACATCTCCCGCAGGTGTTGATGTGGCATGCGCATTTAAATGCACAATATCTTTCGTTGAAAGATTGGCATTTGCTAACGCAAATTTAATTGCGCGCTGAACACCAGAACCAACTGGATCTGGAGCCGCAATGTGATAACCATCTGAAGAAAGACCTTGGCCAATTAGCTCGCAGTAAATCTTCGCCCCACGCGCTTTAGCGTGTTCGTACTCTTCAAGAATTAATATTCCGCCGCCTTCGCCAAGTACAAAACCATCGCGATCGGCATCGTATGGACGTGATGCGCGCTCTGGCGCATCGTTGCGAGTGGAAAGCGCCTTCATCGATGCAAAGCCGGCCATCGGAAGTTGGTGAATCGCGGCTTCAACACCGCCGCTAACAATTATGTCGGCGCGATTGGTTCGGATCATTTCCAAGGCGTAACCAACTGCTTCTGCGCCAGAGGCACACGCGCTAACTGGGGTGTGAACGCCAGCGCGGGCTTGTAGTTCTAGCCCAACATTTGCAGCCGGGCCGTTAGGCATCAACATTGGAACCGTGTGAGGGCTGACTGCGCGTGCGCCTTTCTCTTTCAAATTATCGAATTGATCAAGCAAAGTGATTACGCCGCCGATACCGGATGCGATTACGACACCTAGTCTTACTTTTTCCACATCAGGTGCGCCCGCATCTTTCCAAGCTTCTCGCGATGCAACTAGTGCAAATTGTTCTGAGCGATCCAAGCGGCGCATTTCTACACGCTCCATTTGTTCGGCTGGATCTACCGCAACTCGCGCCGCGAAGTGCACAGGTAAGAGTTCGCGCCAATCTTCGGTTAGCAGACGGACGCCGCTCTTTCCGGCCAGCAGTGCAGCCCAAGTCGATGCAACATCTCCACCTAGCGGAGTAGTTGCACCAAGACCTGTGACGACTACGCGACGTTGAGACATGAAATTACTTATGCGGCGGCGTTTACGATGAAGTTGACTGCATCTCCTACAGTTGCAAGATCAGTTACCTTCTCATCAGGAATCTTAACGCCAAAGCGCTCTTCGCAGGCAACAACAACTTCGACCATGCTTAGTGAATCTACTTCTAGGTCTTCAGTGAAGTTCTTTCCTAGTTCGATTGATGCAGCTGGGATACCAGCTACTTCTTCAACGATCTCTTTGATTCCTGCGAGTACATCTGCGGCTGAAAGTGCCATTAGTTTTTATTCCTTTTCCTCTGTTGGTTCATCATTATTCATTTTGCGGTCTGACAGGTTGTAATTCTCTCTGATCACTACCATTACTTCCTAGTAAACGGGCGGGTAATACCGAAAAAATTATGGTTTTGGCGGCAATTTCACAACTTGCCCCGCGTAAACGAGACCTGCGCCATATCCGATTAAAAGCGCTACTTTGCCATGAAGTTCTGGGTGTTTTTCCAGAAGCGTATCCATGGCTAGTGGGATCGAAGCAGCAGATGTGTTTCCATTTTTTCGAATGTCATCTGCGATCACAACTGAATCTGGCAACTTCATCTCTTTTGCCATTGTTTCAATGATGCGCACATTTGCTTGGTGTGGAATAAATGCATCAATGTCATCGACTGTTAAGCCGGCTGCATCCAGAGCCTTAAGCGCTGCCTTGCTCATTGAGAAAACCGCCCAGCGAAATACCTTCTGACCTTCTTGAAAAATATTTGGCCATTTCACATCGGCTTTTGTTAACTGGGTTTCGGTATTACGAACTTCAATCCACGATGGATTCATCAAGATCGCATCGCGGTTTTCAGAATCTGAGCCCCATTCAACGGGGCCGATACCAGGCTCTGCTGATTCGCCAATAATTACTGCACCGGCACCGTCCGCAAATATAAATGCCGTTGCCCGATCTGTTGGATCTGTGAAATCTGAAATCTTTTCCACTCCAATTACCAAAACTTTCTTGGCGCTGCCTGCGCGAACCATGTCATGAGCCATGGCGACGCCGTAACAGAATCCAGCGCAAGCTGCGCTGATATCAAAGGCGGCAGCCGTTGGATGCCCCATACGTTGAATAACTTCAGTCGCGGCAGATGGCGCCTGATGCGGATAAGTAATTGTTGAAACTATAACCGTATCGACATCAGTAATTATTAGCTTTGCACGAGTCAGCGCTTGCTCTGCAGCACCAATTGCCATATCAACTACAGATTCATTTGCGCCAGCGAAGCGACGAGATTCGATGCCAGTGCGTTGCACAATCCATTCATCACTCGAATCAATCAGTTCAACGATCTCTGAGTTAGGAACAATTCGAGATGGACGATAAGCGCCGACCGATAAAATCGCGCTCTCACTACCTGTTTTTACTTTGATCGCCATTTCGCTTTCCTATCTTCTAGTTACTTACTTCTTGATTGTGACGTAGCGCGAATTCATCAGCTAGTGATAAATCTGCAACGGTTTTGAGTGCAAAAGTTTCAACGACTGGCACGGCACGCTTTAGCAGGCCGACTAAGGTTCCTGCAGGTGGAACTTCAAGTGCTCCAGAGATGTTTTCAGAAAGCGTTGTCATACATAGATCCCAGCGCACTGGATTACAAATCTGGTTCACGATTCGATCTAGAATTTCACGTCCATTGCCTACCACTGCGCCATCTTTATTTGAGATTACGCTACAGCTTGGATCGCTAACTTCAAGCGTTGCCGCAAGTGTGCGAAGCGGTTCAACGGCAGGTTTCATATAAGAGGTGTGGAAAGCACCGGCCACAGCGAGTGCACGAACGCGAGCACCTTCTGGAGCCAATTGCGCAAGCGCATTTAAATCTCCCGCAGCAACAATCTGTCCACCGCCATTGTCGTTGGCGGCAACTAGTCCAAGGTCTGCAATTGCGCGCAGAACGTCTTCACGATCTCCACCTAACACTGCCGCCATTCCTGCAGGAGATACCGCAGCAGCTTTCGCCATTTCAATACCCCGGGAGCGCACCAATTTCATGGCATCTAATTCGCTGATAACCCCAGCAAGTGCCGCAGCTGTTATTTCACCAACAGAATGTCCGGCAACAAATGAAAATTTATTCGTTGCGCTTAATGCGCGGGTGCCAAGCAGCCCTGCCGCAACGATGAGCGGTTGCGCATTAGCGGTGTCTTTGATCTCATCGGCATTTGCAGTTGTTCCAAGGCGAATTAGATCTAGGTCAATTTCATCTGACCAAGTAGCAAGTAACGCTCTTAAAGCCGGATCTTCAATCCAGGGAGCCAACATCCCAGGAGTTTGCGCTCCCTGGCCAGGCGCTATAAAAGCGAGCATGGTTTAGATTTTAGGTGGGTGCTTGCTTTACTACCTAGTACTCTCGCAGTTAACGCAAGGCTTAGTTTCGTGTTACTAACCACACCTGAGCACAGTGCGCGGCGACATCTACCTTGCTGCCCGGTGTCCGAATAATCGGCTCATGAGTTTGCACGGCGGTTGCGGCATCGAAAATTCTGCGGAATGAATTTCCCCAGTTTTCATCGGGCAAAGTAAATGGTGTCTGTGATTTTGAGGAGTTTAAAATCAGTAAAAGTCCACGTGCCGGGCCGGCTTCGATAAAGACGGTAAGGCTACGCTTTTCTCCATCTTGCCAATGTTCTTCATGCATCTCATGGCCACCGAGTGAGAACCAAGCGATATCTTTTCGCTTCGTTCCAGCATCAACAACACCCGTAAAGAATTCGTGAGCAACGCCTTCTAGATATTGCTTTCGAATATGCGAAAGCTCGGCGACGGCATCGCGCAGATCTAATTCAGTTTCATTAAATTGCCAGTTATTTGCCCATCCACCCATGAAGTTAGCTTCGCTATCTGCCATAAGCGGAGTCATATCTCTTGGAAGTGAATAGCCGTTGTTTGAACCGTTCTGTGACCGTCCTATTTCATCTCCCATAGTTAGCATCGGAACGCCAGATGAAAGCAGGAGAGTAGCTAACATAGATTTCTTCAATTGGTGGCGGTACTTATTTATCTCCGCATCATCCGTCGGACCTTCAACCCCCAAATTCCAGGATCGGTTGTCGTTATTGCCATCGGAATTATTTTCTTGATTAGGCTCGTTATGTTTCTGGTTATACATAACGAGGTCAGCTAACGTAAAGCCATCGTGTGCACTGATGAAATTAATTGAAGATGTTGGGCCGCGATAGTGAAAGATATCGCTAGAACCGCTAATGCGTGATGCCAAATCAGCAACACCTTCACCATAGCCACGCGCTAAATCTCCCAACCAGAATTGACGCACCGAGTCACGATAAGCATCGTTCCATTCGCGCCAAGGGTGCGGAAAATCACCCAGGGAGTATCGAGTTACATCCCAAGGTTCGGCGATCATCTTGAAGTTGCGAAGCACAGAGTCGGCCTCAATCGCGGTCATAAGTGAAGAGTGATAAGCGCTATTGCTTGTAAACATCGCCGAGGCTAGATCAAATCTAAAGCCATCAACTCCAATTACTTCAACCCACCAACGAAGCGAATCGATGATGTGGCGAACTGCGTGCGGATTGCTACTTGCTAAGGTATTTCCGCAACCTGTGACATCTATGTAATTGCCTTTGCTATCTTGGCGATACCAGGCTTTATTGTCGATTCCTTTAAATGACAAAGTTGGGCCGCCAACACCTCCTTCGGCAGTGTGGTTATAAACAACATCAAGAATTACTTCGATCCCGTGCTCATGTAAGCGATCTACCGCTTCTTGTAATTCCGAAATTGGATCCGCGGTAGCGGCATAAGCGCCATGTGGAGCGCTAAATGCGATCGCGTTGTAACCCCAATGATTTTTTCGACCACGATGCCAGATACTTGTTTCAGTCAGATAAGAATGAATCGGTAGTAATTCAAGTGCAGTTACGCCTAATTTCTTAAGGTGCGCGATCGTGCTGTGATGGCCAAGCGCCTTATAGGTTCCACGTTCTTCGGCGGGAATTTCTTCATTCTTGGCGGTCAAACCTTGCACATGAGCTTCGTAAATAAAAGTGTTGGACCATGAAGTTAGAGGTCGACGAATTTCGCGAACTTGATAGGTGGAAACAACTGAATACGGGACATGTCCTGCACTGTCGCGATCATCCCTCACACCGGTATCTCCGTTTCCCAATCCATCAGTTGCAACATGGCCATAGATTTCGGGAACAAAATTCAAATCGCCAACTATTTGATGAGCATAAGGATCAATCAATAATTTGGCGGGGTTAAAGCGAAGCCCAAGTTCTGGTTGCCACGGACCGTAGACGCGATAGCCGTAACGTTGCCCGGCTTTTACGCCAGCTAAGTAGCCATGCCAGATCGGACCGTTGCGATGTGACATCGCAAAGCGAGTTTCAACTAACTTGCCATTGACCTCATTGAAGAGGCAGAGCTCAATGGCATCTGCTGCGTTAGACCAGATTGCAAAGTTGGCTCCACCATCTGTAAGTGTGGCGCCGAGGGTGCGAGGGTCGGCTGGCAACATGGGCTTATCTTGCCCTGTAATTCTTTATTTTGGCCGACCAGACGAGCGAAATTTTGACGAATAATAAAGACTATTTCAGCGGCGCTAAGCCAGATCAGCCCGGGTAGCAGATCAACGCTGCGCTTTAAAAACCAGGGCGTTCCGTTCTTTAACATCCACTTGATTGAATCTTTGCGACTTCGGTTATTGATCGGATCAATTTGAACCTCACCTACTTCAAATCCGCGCTGGGCCAGCAATTTCGCATATTGCGAGGCGATAAATTGATGTCCCATTTTACTTGGGTGCATTCGATCTACATGCCACTTCTCACGCGCATAAATATTTTCTTGTGATCGGGTTTCCAAAAGCACTGCGCCAAAAGTTTGGGCTAGTTCGCGAGTAACCGCATTGACCGCTGAAACTCGTCGCCGACAAATCCTGCCAATCAAATATGGCATCGGCACAATCTGCGTTGGATCATGGAGCTCTAAGAGCATGATTGTGCAGCCTCTATTTACTAATTCAAGAAGCGTGCGACGCAAGTTCTCCGAAAATTTCTTTGGGTTAAAGTTACTGCGTAGCAAGTCATTTCCACCTACAACTACCGCCACCAAATCTGGGTTATGGATAAGGATTTTGGGCAACTGAATCTCTAGGACTTCAGCAGATCTTGCACCAGGGCGCGCAGCGTTAATAAAGATAAGTGGCTCTTCGAATGATTTGGCTAGGTGATAACTCCAACCAAAGTTATTTCCCTTGCCATCAGAATCTCCAACACCAGAAGCTGCGCTATCACCGATAACTGCAAATGTCAGTGGCGCGCTCATAGCTAGGCCGCCCGCAAGTTTCGGACGTTACTTTTCGTACCGAGTGAAAGCATCTGGGAAATCGTCGATGACCAAGGGAAGTTCTCAGCTTGATGGTGGCAACGACTGCGTAAGGTGTTATCCGTCTTCAGGCTGGAGATGATCTTTTCGATCGCGTTAGCGAAATCTCTGCCGTTGTTTGCGGCTACCTGGCCCACAAAGTCATCGGAATTAATCATCAGGAATTCTCCGACGGCGCTTGTTTCAGATGCCACAACGGGAGTCCCGCTCGCGAGTGATTCAAGCGCTGATAAGCAGAAAGTTTCAATCGGTCCTGGGGCGATGGAGATATCGGCTGATGCCACAACTGATGCAAGATATTTCTTATCTGAGATATATCCAAGGAAAGTTACCGGAATATCGCGCGATGAGTCATAGAGCTTTTTATGTAACGGACCTGTTCCGACATAAATCAAGCGCGCATTGATGCCGCGATTTAAAAGTTCACGAAGCGCTTGTATTGAACGTTCTGGCTTCTTCTCTGGAGAAAGTCGACCGCAATGCACCAAGAGGATTTCGCCACCTTTTAATAGTTTTTCGCGTAGCTCTAGATCACGATTCTTGGGCGAGAATGTCTTTAGATCAACGCCGAGGGGAACTTGAATTAGATTGGCAGTGCCAATCGCCGCAAATTCCGATGAGGCAAATTTTGTAGTTGCGATTACATAATCAAAGGAGTTGGAAAGGCGGCGATTATGCCAGGCGACAAAACGCTTTGCCGAAAATGGGAGATAAGTTTTGATGAGTCCACGCAGAGTCTCGTGGCTAAAAACTAGAGTCGTTATCTTGCGAGATTTAGCCCAACGTCCAACGCTAGAAAGTGTAAAGCGATCAGAAACTTCAATGCGATCGGGAGAAAGGGCAAGGAGCATATTTTTGATTTGGCGGTTTGATTTAATAATGCGATAGCCGCCGCTAAATGGAATTAAGAGTGATGGAACGGTGATTCTGATTCCGTGCGGAGTCTTCTCGTGATGTAAGCCGGCGCCGGGAACTATGTAAGTAAAGTCATGTCCTTGACTGGTGTAACCAGTACCGAGGTTATGAAGAGTAGTCTTTATGCCACCCGATTTAGGGCCATAGAAATTGGCGATATGGATAATTTTCATGCGACCAAATCTTTCTGTGATGCAACAGCGCGGATAGTTTCTCGATAGTGCGTAATAAGTTGGTCATTTATCTGATCCCATGTTCGGTGTTCTACGGATTTACGGGCAGCCTCTTCCATCAGATCTCGAGCTGGATGCTCGGCCAGAGTGAAGACAGATTCAAGAAGTTCATGTGCATTAGCGGTATCAATCAATAGCCCTGTCTTACCGTGCTCAATTAGGTCAATTGGCCCACCGCTATCGGGTCCAACAACGACGGTTCCTGATGCAAGAGATTCCTGAATCGCCTGGCAGAACGTTTCGTGCTTACCGGTATGAACGAAGACATCAAATGCGGCAACATAGCGAGCCAAATCGGCACCAGATTGATATCCAGCAAAGATTGCGTTTGGAAGTTCGCCTGCTAACTTTGCGCGGGCTGGACCTTCACCGACAATTACGAGTTGGAAATCTGGATGTTGGTCGATAACTTCGAGATCGCTTATTCGCTTCTCATTAGCGAGTCGGCCAACATAGCCGACTAAATATTTAGGCGAAGGTTTTCTGCCACGAATGGTTAGTAATTCATTCCGAAATTCGGCATCAAACTTGGCAGGTTGGAAATTTTCGATATTAACTCCGCGTTGCCAGAGCTTTACATTCGCAACTCCTGAAGTTTCTAAATCTCGACAGGCCCACGATGATGGTGCCAGCGTTAAATCAGTTGTTGAGTGAATTCGCGCGATCCAGCGCTTAAGCGTTGCATGCGCAATAGTTAATCCGTAATGACGAGCAAATCCTGCAATATCTGTCTGATAAACCGAGACAGTTGGGATCCCGGCCTTTTTCGCTAAGCGTGCGACGTAATGACCTAAGAAGATTGGTGAAGCCAGGTGAATTACATCCGGTGCAAAACCTTCAATAAATGGTTCCAGAGTTCGCTTCGGCAAGCCCATAGGAATTAACTTCTTCATATCAATGCTTGGGACGTGTTTGATTTTGTAACCGCAATACTCCTTAGGAGCGTTCTCGCTTTCAGGTGCGATAACCAGGACTTGATGGCCTTGCGATCTGCAAAATTCGAGCAAGCGAAGAACTGAGTTGGTTACTCCATTTACTTGGGGGAGGAAGGCCTCAGTTACGACAAGGATTCGCAACGGGCTCGTATCGCTGGTCTCCAACATAAAAGAAAGGTTGAAGGTTGCAGCCAACGCAATGGCACCTGAGAGGTTAAGTGTTGGCAAAGGAAAGGTGAAGTATTGGTTGAGGGTTTCAGTGGTAGCGAAAAAGGCTACTGGTCGGTAACATCTGCGCTATGAAGATCGCCGTATGCGTAAAACAGGTTCCAGATTCATGGGCTGAGAAGAAGATGGTCAATGGAGTACTCGATCGCGAAAACGTTGATGCAGTACTTAATGATCTAGATGAATATGCCGTTGAAGAAGCGCTGCGTATTGCTGAAGCACATGGTGGTAATGAAGAAGGTGGCGCAAATACCGTAACTGTAATTTCCATGGGTCCAGAGCGCGCAACTGAAGCGGTACGTAAAGCACTTTCCATGGGGGCAAACGATGCGATCTTGGTTACTGATGCTGCGCTCGCAGGTGCAGATGCGCTCTCGACTTCTGCAGTTCTTGCCAAAGTAATTGGCGATGGCGGATATGACCTAGTTATTTGTGGAACTGAATCTACCGATGCGCGCATGAGCGTTGTTCCGGCGATGATCAGCGCTCGCCTGGGATGGGCTCAGCTAACTTTCGCGTCTAAGGTAACCGTTGATCCGACTGGATCAGTTGCAATCACGCGCGTTACCGAAGCGGGAGTTGATGAAATCTCTGCTTCATTTCCATGTGTTGTTAGCGTTGTCGAAAAGATAAACGAGCCACGTTATCCATCATTTAAAGGAATCATGGCTGCTAAGAAAAAAACGATCGAGCAAAAAGATTTAGCAGCCGTTGGTGCGAGTGCCCAAAGCGCATGGTCACAAGTAAATGATGCGACTCCACGTCCACCACGTGCAGCTGGTGTAAAGGTTAACGATGAAGGTAATGGCGGCGCAGCGCTTGTTAACTTCCTAGCAGAGAAGAAGCTGATATGAGCAATGTATTTATCCTTGCTGATTTTTCAGGTGATAGAGCCACTAAAACCACTGTAGAACTAGCCACTGCTGGTGCGCGCATTGGATCTGTAACCGCTGTCGTACTAGCAGGCGCCGGAAAAGGCGCCACACTTGCTGCAACTGTTAACCAAGGTCCGATTACCAATGTACTGGTTCTCGAATCAGATGACTTCGCTAATTTTGGCGTTGCCGCATCTGCCGATGCGATAGCTGCGCTGGTTAAAGAAAAGTCACCATCAGCGGTTCTGATCGCATCGCATGCCTTTGGCAAAGAAGTTGCGGCACGCGTTGCCGTACTTACCGAATCCGGAATCATTACTGATGCCGTTGATGTTGCTGCTGATGGCACTGCAACTCAATTAGTATTTGGTGGCTCCACCACAGTTCATTCAAAAGTTTCTCATGGTGTATCAATTATCACTGTCCGCCCAAATAGTGTGGAAGCAGATTTCACTGCATCGACTCCCGCGATAGAAAACGGCGTTGCCAATATTTCAGATGCTGCCAAGAAGGCAAAAGTCTCTTCTTCACAACCACCGGTGAAAGGGGGACGTCCAGAGCTAACTGAAGCGAACATCGTTGTTTCAGGTGGTCGCGGAACTAACGGTGATTTCAACGTGGTTGAAAAATTCGCGGACGAACTCGGTGCTGCAGTTGGTGCATCACGCGCTGCAACTGACGCTGGTTGGTATCCACATTCACATCAAGTGGGACAGACCGGCAAGACAGTAAGCCCACAACTTTATGTTGCTTGCGGAATCTCTGGCGCAATTCAACATCGCGCAGGTATGCAGACCTCCAAAACAATCGTTGTTGTAAATAAAGATCCGGAAGCGCCACTCTTTGATATCGCAGATTTCGGGGTCATTGGCGATCTCTTCAATGTTCTGCCGCAGGCAACGCAGGGCATCTCCGCCAAGAAGGCATAGCCAGCGCACTCAACTAGACTGCTCCAATGAGCGTCTATCTTGATCACGCGGCAACTACGCCGATGGCCGATGCTGCAATTGCGGCGATGACCAGTTCGCTCTCCAAAATTGGCAATCCCTCATCGCTTCACACCCAAGGTCGGGCAACGCGCAAAGATATTGAAGATGCGCGCGAAGTAATCGCAAAAAACGCTGGCTGCCTGCCTTCAGAAATAATCTTTACCGGTTCAGGAACCGAAGCCGATAACGCTGCAATAAAAGGGCTATTCTGGAAATCAGGTAAGAAGTTAATTGTTATCAGCGCAGTTGAACACCATGCGGTATTGGATCCGGCTTGCTGGCTGGTTGAACATGAAGGCGCAGAGTTAATAGAAATTCCAGTTACAGCCGATGGGGTAGTTGATTTAGATTTCTTAAAGAAATTAATTGCCGAACGCGGAAATGAGATGGCTCTGATCTCAGTGATGCACTCCAATAACGAAACTGGGGTTATCCAACCTGTGGCAGAAGTTGTAAAACTGGCGGGCGATATTCCCGTTCATACCGATGCAGTGCAATCTTTTACTAAAGTTCCGCTTTCCTATGAGGAACTTGGCGTCACCTCAATGGCGCTAAGTGCCCACAAAGTTGGTGGACCGCTTGGCATTGGCGTTCTAGTCCTGCGTCGCGCCTATGAGATTCCAGCGTTGTTACATGGCGGCGGACAAGAGCGTGAAATTCGAAGTGGCACTTTAAATGCGCCATCTATCGTGGCTTTCGCAGCAGCCGTTGAGAAATCAACTTACGACGCTGTACAAGTTGCTGCGCTACGCGATCGATTCGAAGCAGGGGTAATCGCCGCAGTGCCAGATGCTTATATAAATGGAGTTAAATCACCGCGGTTACCTGGAATTTCTAATATAACTTTTCCAGGAACGCAGAGCGATTCGCTACTGCTACTCATGGATTCTGAAAAGGTTTCGTGCTCAACCGGCGCTGCGTGTAGTGCGGGTGTGCATCGCCCAAGCCACGTATTGCTAGCCATGGGCCATACCGAAATCACTGCACAGTCATCACTTCGCTTCTCTGCTGGCGCAACCACAACACAGAGTGATATTGATTTTGCGCTATCAGTACTTCCTACCGTTATTAATCGTGGAAGAGCGGCGGCCGCAAAATGAGAGTCATCGCAGCTATGAGCGGTGGCGTTGATTCAGCAGTAGCTGCAGCGCGCGCAGTTGAAGCAGGCCATGAAGTAATTGGCGTGCATTTAGCGTTGGCATCAAATCCCCAGAAGTATCGCTCTGGCGCCCGCGGCTGTTGCACCATTGAAGATTCACATGATGCGCGTCGTGCCGCGGACAAGATTGGTATTCCTTTCTATATCTGGGATATGGCCGAAGAGTTTCATCAAGGCGTTGTCGAAAACTTCCTCGCCGAATATGCAGCTGGGCGCACACCAAACCCATGCCTGCGCTGCAATGAAAAGATTAAATTTGCGGCGGTTCTTGATCGCGCTAAGGCGATGGGATTCGATGGTGTTGTCACGGGACACTATGCACGCACCCAAGAAAGTGCAATGGGAAAGACTTTGCATCGCGCAGTTGATCCGTTGAAAGATCAATCTTATGTTTTAGCAGTTTTAAATACCGAACAGATAAGCGGTGCGATATTTCCTCTGGGTGATACGGAAAAAGTGGATATCCGCATCGAAGCTGGAGCGCGTGGCTTAGCTGTCGCACAAAAGCCAGATAGCCACGATATTTGTTTTGTTCCATCTGGCGACAACGCTGGCTGGTTGCGCGATCGCTTAGGAAGTGAAACTGGACCGATCGTTGATCAAAGTGGAAAACAAATTGGCGAGCACAAGGGTGCATACACATACACAATCGGACAACGCAAAGGTTTAGGTTTAACAGTTCCAACAGCAGATGGATCACCACGTTTTGTATTAAAGATTGAACCTGTAACAAATACCGTGGTTGTGGGATCTCGTGAAGAGTTGGCAGTTAGTCAGTTGCAGGGCGAGAAGACCATTTGGTGTGGCCCCGAAGTAGACGAAAAACCGCTACGTGGTTTTGTTCAGGTTCGTGCACACGGTGCGCCTTTAGATTGCACCTATCGCTATGTAGATGGACGCTTAATTGCAGACTTGGATAAGCCGCTGCTCGGCATCGCAAATGGGCAAGCGATGGTTATTTACGACGGTGATCGCGTAGTGGGTTCAGCAACAATTTGTGAGAGCGCATGAGCAATCAAGCACGCCGCCGGATTACCGAGCTAACCAATGAAATACGTGATCACCAATTTAAATACTACGTTTTAGATGCACCGACAATTACCGACGCTCAGTTCGATGCCTTATTAAAGGAGTTAAGTGCGCTGGAAGCGAAGCATCCTGAGCTTCTGGCACCGGATTCACCTTCACTTGGCGTTGGAGGTGGCTTTTCCACAACATTTGAACAACATGATCACATTGAAAAGATGATGAGTTTAGATAACGTCTTCGATACCGAAGAGCTTGATGCTTGGTTTGATCGCGTTGAGAAAGAGATTGGCGAAACTGCTTATCTCTGCGAGCTAAAAGTTGATGGCTTGGCGATCAATTTGCTCTATGAAGAAGGCCAATTAACTCGCGCTCTAACTCGCGGTAATGGAATTACAGGAGAAGATGTAACTCTAAATGTAAAGACGATTAAGGGTTTGCCACATAACCTTTCTGGAAAGAAAGTTCCATCACGCATTGAAGTTCGTGGTGAAGTCTTCTTCCCACTTGCGGCATTTCAAGAGCTAAATGATGGACTTGAAGAATCTGGCAAAGCGCTCTTTGCCAATCCACGCAACGCTGCGGCAGGTTCGCTTCGCCAGAAAGATCCACGCGTTACTGCATCACGCCCATTGAGCGTGGTTGTGCACGGTATCGGTGCGCGCGAAGGTTTAACCTTTGCTGAACAATCCGCTGCATACGAATCTTTAAGAGGTTTAGGTCTACCAACTAGCTCACGATTTAAAGTTTGCGGATCACGTAAAGAAGTTGAAAAATATATCGAGTATTACAACGAACACCGCCACGATGTGGAACATGAAATAGATGGCGTGGTAATTAAAGTTGATTCGATCGTTGAGCAAGAGAAGTTAGGTTTTACATCGCGCGCACCTAAATGGGCAATCGCTTATAAGTACCCACCTGAAGAAGTAACTACCAAACTTCTGGATATCAAGGTCAGTGTTGGCCGTACCGGTCGTGTTACGCCATTTGCTTTTATGAAGCCCGTGAAAGTTGCATGCTCAACTGTTACCAATGCAACGCTGCATAATGCGCAAGAGATTGAACGTAAAGGTGTATTGATCGGTGATGTTGTAGTTATTCGCAAAGCTGGCGATGTAATACCTGAAGTCCTTGGTCCTGTATTGGATAAGCGAACCGGCAAAGAACGCGCCTTTGTTATGCCGACACAGTGCCCAGATTGCGGATCAACATTACGCGCCATCACTGAAGGAGATGTCGATATACGTTGTCCCAATACCCAAAGTTGTCCCGCACAACTGCGTGAGCGAATTTATTACATCGGCTCTCGTGCAGCACTTGATATCGATGTCATGGGCTATGAAGCCGCAAGCGCACTTTTGGCTAGCAAAATCATTCTTGATGAATCTGATTTATTTGCTTTAACTGCGGATAAATTGATGGGCTCCGATTTCTTTACTAAGAAAGATGGAACCGCTGGAAAGAATATTGAAAAACTCTTAGCGGCTTTAGAGGAAGCGAAATCACGTCCACTATGGCGGGTAATAGTTGCGCTATCCATTCGCCACGTTGGTCCAACTGCAGCACAAGCACTGGCAAATAAATTTGGAGATATGCACGCAATTGCCAAAGCCAGCGCTGAAGAGTTAGCAAATATTGATGGCGTTGGCGAAACAATTGCCCAATCAATTACCGAGTGGTTTGCCGTTGATTGGCATCGCGAAATTATTAAGAAATGGGAGAAGGCCGGCGTATTAATGCAGGCGCAAGTTGGCGCTGATCTGCCACAGACTTTGGCAGGACTTACCTTCGTCGTAACTGGTGGCTTAGAGAAATTCACTCGCGATTCGATCGCTGAAACTATTACTGCGCATGGTGGAAAGCCGGCAAGTTCGGTATCTAAGAAAACAGATTATGTATTGGTCGGAACCGATCCAGGATCGAAGTTGGCAAAGGCCCAAGAACTTGGCGTGAAAATCATCGACGAGGCGCGCTTTTTAGAGTTACTCGAGGGGCAGGGGTAGTCTGTACCCATGATTCAAATAGCTTCGGAAACTCTCCGTGAACTTCCAGCGCCCCCATATGTATTTGGTATCGGCGTCTTTGCAATTTTCGCGCTCTTTCTTTATCTCGTACTTCGCCTAGATAAATAGCAAGTATTAACTAGAGAACATTTACTTTGGCAAAGATCGCTATCTACGGTGGAACATTCGACCCAATTCATCTAGGTCATCTCCATGTAATTACAGAGATCATTTCTCAAGGTATCGCCGATCGCATTCTCATAGTTCCAGCAGGTCAACCACGTTTGCGCGATCAAGAGCCAATTGCCTCTGGTCAAGATCGCAGGGCCATGTGCCAAGTGGCGTTAAGAGATTTACCTGCAGGAGTTGCCGAAAAAGTAGAAGTAAATCCCATCGAAATTCTGCGCCGAGGTCCGAGTTATAGTATCGATACCGTTGAAGCGCTAGCCCAGACTTATCCCGATGATCAGATTCTTCTAATTCTCGGCACAGATGCTTACAGCAAGATTGCAGATTGGCATCGCAGTACTGAATTACAGGATATGGTCGACTTTATTGTTATCGATCGTCCCGAATTTCCAGGATCGCCGAATCTGGATATCAATGCGCTAAACGTCTCTGCAACCGCAGTACGCGCTGGCGAATTTGAGAAAACTTCGCCACAGGTAGCCGCTTATATAAAGGAGCACAATCTCTATGTCGGCAAGTAAGAGCGTAATCGAGCTGACTCAAGTAGCAGCCCGTGCTGCCGCAGAGAAATTTGGCACAGAGATGGTCGCGGTTGATCTTTCAGATCAGATGGTGCTTTCCGAAGTCTTTCTAATCATCACGGGTGCCAATATCCGACAGGTAGATGCCATTGCCGATGAAGTCGAAGAAAAGCTGCGTTTAATCGGCGAAAAGCCAGCACGTCGTGAAGGAACCGATGAATGGGTACTGCTCGATTACTCAGATCTAGTTGTACACATTCAAAGTAGCGAACTACGCCGTTATTACATGCTCGATCGCCTCTGGAATGATTGCCCACTAATCGAACTAGATGCTGTAAAGGAAAGTGCAGCAGATGGCAGGTAAAAACAATCGCATTTTGCTCTGGCGTCATGGCCAGACAGATTGGAACGTCGTTAACCGATTTCAGGGCCACTCAGATATTGAATTAAATAGCGTTGGAATATATCAAGCCGAACTTGCTGCACCAATTATTGCCGGCATGGAGCCAACCGCGATTTTAAGTAGCGACTTATCGCGCGCCCGCGTTACTGCGTCAAAGCTCAGTGAAATTGTAAATATGGAAGTACTAATTGACGAACGTTTACGCGAAACCAATGGTGGACATTGGGAGGGAAAGACCGGCGCCGAAAATCGCGCCGTTGATCTAGAGAACTTTGTGCGTTGGATTGATGGCAACGATAATCCTGCCGGAACTATTGGTGAACGCCGTAGCGAAGTTGCAGCTCGTGCTAGCGCTGCTATTGATGAGTTCTTAGGTGATAAAGAGAACCAACTAGTTGTAGTTGCTACCCATGGTGGTACTGCGCGTTGCTTAATCGGACATTATTTACATTTGCCGATGGCGCATTGGGGAAAGATTGGCGGGCTATCAAATGCGCGTTGGTCTATTTTGCAGACTAGCCCTAAGGGTTGGCATTTAGCCGAACATAACGCTGGCTCGATCCTGGAACCAGTGTTCGGTGAAGAATCTGGCGCTGATGTGCCAGATCACGTGCGCTAGAGTTACCCTCTCGCAGAACACGGGGATATGGCGCAGTTGGTAGCGCGCTTCCATGGCATGGAAGAGGTCAGGGGTTCGAATCCCCTTATCTCCACACTAGAAATTTTAAACAAGAAGTTTAAACAGGAAGTTTTAAAGAAGAAGGATAGGAAAAATGTCTATCGTCACCACTATTCCACGCGGTTGGGATGCATCAGATATTGGTGACCTAACCGGAAAATCATTTCTAATTACCGGCGGCACCAGTGGAATCGGAAGAGAAGCGGCGCTGGAATTAGCTCGCGCTGGAGCTAACGTAACTATTACTGCGCGCGATGCCGCAAAAGGCGCAGCTGTGGTCGCAGAAATCGCTAAAGAGCGCGTTGATTGCAGGCTGCTTGATCTCACCGATATGGAATCGGTTAAGAAATTTGCTAAAGAATTTACTAAGCCAGTAGATGTTTTGATTTTAAATGCCGGTGTCATGGCAACTCCCTTTTCATTAACTAAAGATGGTTTTGAGATGCAGATGGGCACAAACCATTTAGGCCACTTTGCACTTGCTGGTTTACTTCGCGAAAAGGTAAGCGAACGAATAGTTGCTGTTTCTTCGCAGATGCATCGCGCTGCCCGAGTCTCCACAATCACCGAAGATGAACTGCGCAATCGATGCCGCGGAATCGGCGCTTACAACCCTTGGTCTGCTTACGCGCTAAGCAAGTTAGCTAACCTGCTATTTATCCATGAATTTGAACGCCGAAGTACTCGCAATAGTTGGGGGATTGAGGCAGTTGCTGCTCATCCTGGATATGCCGCAACAAATTTAATTAGTGGTGCATCCGTGCAAGATCGCGCGGGCGCGCTAGCCAACGCGATATTTGCACAAAGCGCTGCGCGGGGCGCTCTACCTCCTCTTTGTGCCGCAACTTATCCTGGTCTCTACGGGGCTTCTTATATCGGACCTGACGGATTTATGGAGATGCGTGGATTTCCAAAGCTAACTCGCGCCGCTGCAATTGCATACGATCAACGATTAGCGACGCAATTATGGAGCGTTAGTGAAGAATTGACTGGCGTTACTTGGGGCTAAAGCCCGATAAACTACGTAAATGACCTCTTCACGCGATGAACAAACGCATGCTGCGTATGACTTCGCCTATGTGCAAGAGAAGTGGCTACCAGTTTGGGATCAGATAGAACCATTTAAATCTGGTCGTCCTGACGATAAGCGTCCTAAGAAGTACGTCTTAGATATGTTCCCTTATCCATCAGGTGATCTACATATGGGACATGCTGAGGCTTATGCCCTTGGCGATGTAATTGCTCGTTACTGGATTCAAAAAGGTTTTAATGTTATGCACCCAATTGGTTGGGATGCCTTCGGTTTACCTGCAGAAAATGCGGCAATTAAGCGCAATGAAGATCCGCGCATTTGGACTTATGAAAATATTGCAACGCAGAAAGCATCAATGCGTCGCTTCGCGTGTTCATTTGACTGGGATCGCGTCTTTAATACTTGCGATCCCGAGTATTACAAATGGAACCAATGGCTATTTATCGAACTTCATAAGCGCGGCTTGGCTTACCGCAAAGATAGCGCCGTTAACTGGTGTCCCAGCTGTCAGACAGTGCTTGCTAATGAACAAGTTGTCGCCGGACTTTGCGAACGTTGCGATACCGCTGTAACTAAGAAGAAGTTAAACCAGTGGTATTTCAAGATCACTGACTACGCCGATCGTTTGCTCGATGATATGGAGCAACTGGAAGGCAAATGGCCGGAAAAAGTCTTAACGATGCAGCGCAACTGGATCGGTCGCTCACAAGGCGCCAACGTTAAATTCGTAATCGAAGGTCGCAAAGAACCTGTAACTATCTACACAACTCGCCCCGATACTTTGTACGGTGCCACATTTATGGTCGTAGCGGTTGATTCTGAACTTGCCGCCGAACTAGCTAGTGGAACTCCCGCTGAAGGCGAATTTAAAACTTATCTCGATTCCGTAAAGGCAGCATCCGATATTGATCGCCTAGCGACAGATCGTCCAAAGAGCGGTGTCTTCTTGCAGCGTTATGCGATCAACCCGGTAAACGGTGAGAAGTTGCCGATCTGGGCATCTGATTATGTTTTAGCTGATTATGGAACCGGTGCAATTATGGCGGTTCCAGCGCACGATCAACGCGACTTAGATTTTGCCCGCGCTATGAAACTTCCAGTTCGCGTGGTTGTGCAGAGCGATGAAGAAGATCCATCAGTTTCTGGAGTTGCTACAACTGGTGATGGCACCTTAATTAACTCTGGTTCACTCAATGGTTTAAATAAAGCCGCGGCAATTGCTGCGATTAATAAGCAGTTAGAGGCTGATGGCTTAGGTAAATCTGCGCGCAACTATCGTTTGCGCGACTGGTTAGTTTCCCGTCAGCGTTACTGGGGTACACCAATCCCAATCATTCACTGCGAAAAATGTGGTGAAGTCGCGGTTCCTGCAGATCAACTTCCGTTGCAACTGCCGGATGCTAAAGGTTTAGATTTAAAGCCAAAGGGCCAATCACCGCTTGCTGCGGCAACGGAATGGGTAAATACCAAGTGCCCAACATGTGGGGGAGCAGCGCTTCGTGATACCGACACTATGGATACCTTCGTTGACTCATCTTGGTATTTCTTGCGCTATCCATCATCAACAAATCACAACGAACCTTTCTCGCGGGCCGATATCGATACCTGGTTGCCAGTAGATCAATATGTCGGCGGCGTAACCCACGCGATCTTGCACCTTTTATATTCACGCTTCTTCACCAAAGTTCTAAATGACATCGGCATGCTTGGATTTAACGAACCATTTACCCGTCTGCTCAATCAAGGCATGGTTGTTATGGATGGTTCTGCAATGTCAAAATCTCGTGGCAACTTGGTACGTCTCTCTGATGAATTGGAAAGCCACGGCGTCGATGCAATTCGTTTATCGATGGTCTTCTCTGGTCCACCAGAGGACGATGTTGATTGGGCCGATGTTTCACCATCTGGTTCGGTTAAATTCTTAAGTCGCGCTTGGCGTTTATCTGGTGATGTAACTTCTAAGCCAGGCGTTGATTTTGCAACCGGTGATCTTGCACTTCGCAAGATAACTCATAAAGCGCTGCACGATGCCGCCTTTGCTATCGAATCATTCCGCTTTAACGTAGCCGTTGCGCGCGTAATGGAACTTGTAAATGCAACGCGTAAGGCGATCGATTCAGGTCCAGGAGCTGCAGATCCGGCAGTGCGCGAAGCCGTCGAAGCGATCGCGATCATGCTCTCTCTAGTTGCGCCATTTACCGCCGAAGAGATGTGGGAACGCTTAGGCCATAAGCCAGCGATTGCAACCGCGGGATGGCCAGTTGTGGATGAAAAGCTGTTGGTTGCCGATGCCGTTGAAGCAGTTATCCAGATTAATGGCAAGATCAAAGAACGTATTGCAGTTTCACCAA
>Ga0214923_10003440_pt1 | contig 19853 bp, 29 predicted proteins | sample LL1510_MetaG_FD_177993 | JGI IMG/M metagenome (GOLD analysis project Ga0214923, IMG submission 177993) | Freshwater microbial communities from Lake Lanier, Atlanta, Georgia, United States - LL-1510 | ecosystem: Environmental > Aquatic > Freshwater > Lake | place: USA: Georgia | collected...
CGGTTGCTCCGGTTGCTCCTGTTGCACCAGTTTCTCCTGTTGCTCCGGTTGCTCCAGTTGCTCCGGTTGCTCCGGTTGCTCCTGTTGCACCAGTTTCTCCTGTTGCTCCGGTTGCTCCTGTTGCTCCAGTTGCTCCGGTTACTCCTGTTGCACCAGTTTCTCCTGTTGCTCCTGTTGCTCCTGTTGCGCCAGTTGCACCAGTTTCTCCTGTTGCTCCGGTTGCTCCGGTTGCTCCTGTTGCACCAGTTTCTCCTGTTGCTCCTGTTGCTCCGGTTGCTCCTGTTGCTCCTGTTGCACCAGTTTCTCCTGTTGCTCCGGTTGCTCCGGTTGCTCCTGTTGCTCCTGTTGCACCAGTTTCTCCTTTTGCTCCGGTTGCTCCGGTTGCACCAGTTGAGCCTGTTGATCCGTTTGCTCCTGTTGAGCCTGTTGATCCGTTTGCTCCTGTTGAGCCTGTTGATCCGGTTGCTCCTATTTGACCAGTTGTTCCAGTTACACCTGTTGGACCTATTGGACCAGTTGGTCCAGTTTCTCCTATAGAAAAATTTGAAGGACAACATTTAAAAATTTCTTTATATTTTTTTAACTCTGTGGACTGAGAAGCATACATATACTATAAAAATATTTAAAACCAACGCATATAAAAATGTACATGGCAAGCAAAATTCTGTATATTATGTTGAATACGGAAGATAATAACTTAATTAATTGGTATCAAAATCGTGCTAATAATCATAATCATATGATCATGAATAATGTAAATGCTGATTCTGGATTTGATTTAGCTTGTCCACATGATTGCGATTTGAATGGAACTCAAAAAATTAATTTTATGATTCGTGGAGCTATGTATTCTTCACCCATGGTATTTAATTTGCAATATGTTCCAGAAAACCTTACTTCATGCGCTTATTATTTGTATCCTAGATCTAGTATTTCAACTACTCCGTTTCGTCTTGCAAATAATGTAGGTATCATTGACAGTGGGTACCGCGGGGAGTTGGGCGTTTATTTAGATGGCACTGGACACATTGATCAATTTCAACGATTGATTCAAATATGTAGCCCTACGTTAGATCCTTTTTTTGTAGTTTTTACCAATACACTAACTAACACGGAACGAAATCAAAATGGGTTTGGGTCCAGTGGTAGATAAAAATATTAGTTATGGAATTCGTAAAACTAGATCTTCACGCAAATAACACGAATACAAATAGGATTTTCTGATTTATATACAGCTAGATTATCTGATTCATGAATGTATAAAATGTGAAAATGTGTTTGTTCTAATAGATCTTTTAAATATTCTAGGTTTGTAAAATTTCTAAAATGATCATTTCCATGATACCTAAATGAATCTATTCCTTTATCACTTCGTGTTTCAATACATAAATACGTTCCTTTTTTTTGAATACTGTTCAAAAAAATAAGGTGATCTTCATTCTTAATACTATGAAAGGTAAATCGTGAATAAATAAGATCATACGGTGATTTATCAATCGTACAAAAATTATCTTTGATAAAGGAACATGTTTCTGTAGACACATTGGATCCTGCTAAATCAACACCCGTTACTTGATGGTGTTTAGACAATTCATAACTATCTCTTCCATTTCCACATCCACAATCTATTACGTTTAAATGTTGATCCTTAAAAAAATCTTGTACAAACAAACAAAAGTTAGATGGAAGTAAATGATCAAATGATTTATAAAAATTTTCCCAATACATATTAATCTATGTATATATTATAATGGAAAAAAAAACATACAAAAAAAAAATTTTAAATCACACACTTTACGATGTTGTCCAATTATTGGATAAACATGTAGAAAAATGGTTTATTGCGTATGGTACATTATTAGGAATTGTGCGTAATCATTCATGTATTGATAAAGATGATGATGTTGATATTGTATGTGATCGTAATGATGCTGAAAAACTTAAACAATTATTTACAGAATATGGATTTACCATTGTAATAAATGAAAAAAATTTTTTTCAAATAATAAAAAAAAATTATTCAACTGTTGATTTTTATTGTGCTGATGTAAAGGGAGATCATTATACTGATACATGGGAAAATTTAGTTTGGAAAAATGCAAGCATGAATGGAAAATTCATTAAAAAAAAATGGAAAGATATTGAGTTACAATTGCCTCATCAATATAATACTAAATTACAAAAAATATATGGAAAAACATGGAGAACGCCTATACAAAAATATAAAGGGACAAGAAAAACAAAAATAAAAATTAAAGTATTATAAGTAAAAATTGAATATCATATTTAAAATAACATTAAAAAAATGTTTCCCATTCAATATTGCGGTGCATGGATGTTAATTGCATCTACCAATCCCATGTACATTGGTTCTGAATTAAAAATAGATTACAATACCATTACGTTTAGTCCAATTCAAAAAATTGGATTAATCAAATTAACAAAAAATATTCATGGTTCTGTTTTTATGGATGAAAATAAAGCCAAGGTTGTTTGGCTACCCCATGTAACCTATGACATTGATTTTCGTGTATTTCCTAAATTGACACTTCCTTATTATATGCCATGTAAACGACTTAAAATTAAACATTGCATTGATGAATCTCATACATGGATCACCATAAGAGAAGGGGAAAATAAATATGTATTTCGTCGCACAATTCCTACTACAACAAATGATTCTATCATTAAAATATTTTTAACACAATTATTATTTGATTTCATCATTCGGCATATTTATCATTAAATATTAAAATGATTTAATTTTATCATAATATGAATGAATATGGATCTATTATTAAATCAGGCTTTTTTATGCGTGGTAGAAATGTGCAAACAACACAACATTGATGAATCGCATGCACTCAAACACAGTTTAGATGTATTTTCATTTGCAAAACAGTTGTGTACCGATGAAGTATCCCATCAATTACGTGTTATTTATGTAGCTTCTATTGTACATGACATGTGTGATAAAAAATACATGGATGAAGATATAGGAACTACAGAGATTCGTAAATATTTAGTTCATTTCATGACAAGTGAAGAACTAGATGCTGTTTTACTCATCATTACCAACATGTCTTATTCTAAAGTTAAAAAAAAAGGATTTCCTGTATTGAACGAATGGCAACATGCTTATCATATTGTACGTGAAGCGGATTTACTTGCTTCCTATGACATAGATCGGTGTATTATTTTTGGAATGTTAAAAGAACATTTAGGGTACATACAGGCAACAGAACGAGCCAAAAAAATGTACGAAGTACGTGTCTTGAATTATATCAAAGACGGAATGTTCATTACCAAAAAAGGATTAACTAAGGCAAAAGAATTACATATGAAATACAATTAAAAATTCTATTTTTATAGAATGGATGATGCAACCATGACGCATTTAATCAATCGCCGAATTAAATATTCTAAACCTAAACAATTTTTTTCAAAAGAATACTCACAACAAATCTTAGATTTAACAAAACAATTAATGGAACATAAACAATCGGGTGATTTACAAGAAGCATTTGATCAATACGTATCTGAATGTATTCATTATTTACAACATTTAAATCAACCTACCTTACCTACATTATCTGTACTAGATTGTGATAAAATTATGTTTCCTCCTAAAAAAGTAAATGTATTTATTAAAAAAAAATAAACATTATTATGGTAACTTCCAAAATGAATAAACATAAAATCACCATTTTACATGAGTTATCTATTCCAATTCATTATCATGATTTAACTGAAAAAAAAACTCATAAAATAAAATATATAGATGATGAAGGTAGAACATCCTTGATGATGTCATGCATTCATGGTAACCTAGATGACGTATCCAAATATATATCTGAAATGGAATGTACGGATGATGATGGATGGACGGCTCTTATGTATGCATCGCATCATGGACATTTACCCATTGTTACGTTTTTATTAGAACAGGGCGTGGATATACACAAAATAACCCATTCTGGATTAAAAGCAAGTCAATTAGCTTATTTTAATGGTCATTATGAAATTTCTCAACTTTTAAAATAAATATATAAAGTGTTTTTTTTTCATGATAGAATGAACAGAGTAGAACAAATGAAAAAAATTCAACATGAAGCATTAGAATTATTTACTAAAAAGAATATTGATTATGGAGATGCATTTGCTAAATACGGTGTCATTGGAGTACTCATGCGTATAGAAGATAAATTACAAAGATCCATGTCTATTACAAAAAATGGTGTACATTTAATAAAGGATGAAGGAATCAGAGATACATTGATAGATTTACATAATTATGCAGCAATGGCATTAATGTTATTAGATGAATAAAAAAAGTATCACACAGATCACTTTCCGCCACACAGGCTAAGGAAGAAAATAGTTTTTAGACAGTCGTTTTACGAGGTGAAACGCACGGTGGTGAAAGGCGAGGTGAAAAGGGAGCATTTACTGAAACGTCAAGGTCAGCCAAAAGACATACTCGTAAAGAATCTAAATCATTTGTAGACCTTACCAGTTTTGATGGAGCCGGAAACGGATTTCCATTGGTGTCGTAGTAATCGTCCGTCTCTATGCATTCCATGCATTCTTCATGATTTGTTATACGCACTAACTTTGGTGGAGGAGGAAATGGATTGCCATGTTTGTCGTAATAACCAGTATTTGCAAGTGTCTCAAGTGGCGATACAGGTTTGTCAGCTGGATGATTCCATGGATATAGCTTAGTTACCTGCAAAGGTTGAATCCCGTGGACGATGTCGTGCATGATGTCATTTGTGCCGATGGAGATGCCGTTCTTCACGTAGTGATCTATGAGAGCGTCGCGGTCGTATGAAGGATCCAGATGAACGATGATGGTATTGCCTACCACTTGAACTGGATTCGTACCAACCATGCCACGATGAACAACCAACTTCATCATGCTTTCCGTTTGTGCGATGGCGTCGTCCATAGACCGTTCGGATGGAATCGTGAAGAAAAATGCCATTGTAAAGGCTACAAAAAATAATACTATGAATCAAATTCAATTTTTTTGAGATCCGTTGAATTAAAAAATTGATTTTGATTATTGAATTATGAATGATATAGAATGAATCTAGCCATTTTTGTAATCCTATTACTTTTATGTATGTACATCATGATGTACATATTTATCTACCTACATAAAAAATATGTACACTATATATGAAATCTGCGTTATTGATTGGGTTAAATTATTCTAATACTCCTTATCAATTAAATGGATGTCTTCATGATGTAACCAATATGACGTCGTTATTAGTATCAAATGGATACTCCCATATTACAACATTAATTGATTCAGATCCAAAAAGAATACCTACTAAACAACGGATTCTTCAAGAATTAAAAAATATGGTATTGTCTAATTCTAGTGAATTATTTATTTTTTATTCGGGTCATGGATCACGTGTAAAAGATATGAATCAAGATGAACAAAATGGTATGGATAGTGTGATTGTTCCATCAGATTTTAAAACTAATGGGTTTATTATAGACGATGAATTATTAAATATCATTAAAAACATTACATGTAAATGTACTCTTTTATTTGATAGTTGTAATAGTGGAACTGTATGTGATTTACCTTTTTCTTATACCTATGTAAAAAATAATTTATTTTCATTAACACGAAATAAATTTATTAACATTGCAAATCCTAATATTTATATGATCAGTAGTTGTAAAGATACACAATATAGTGAAGAAGTGTATCAAAATAATAAATATGGGGGAGCCTTTACAAATGCATTTTTAAAAAATTATACGTCGTCTAAAACCATGATGAATTTATATGCCGACATTTGTAAATCATTGCCTTCTCGTCAACAACCCGTTTTTTCATCTAGTTCATTACCACTTCCTACCAATAAATTATTTTCTCTTTCCAAAATGATTTTTACATAAAGAGACATTCATGTAATAAACTATGTGGCACACTTTGATGTCAATTCATGCAATTCAATCTACCTTACAGGTTTGGATATATCCATATTCATTATTAACTAAAATTTATGTTTCTGTGAATGCATTTCGTAGTTTATTTCCGGTCAAAGTATTAGAATCAGAATGTCTTACCTTAGTTTCATCGCCTTTTATAGATCGTTCTTTGGCTACCATAGCCGAACTTTGTTTTGCTCAACAATTATCTACGCATTTAAAACATGATAATTTTATTGTAAATTATGCATTATTGGCACAATTATGTTGTTGGACTGCGATGATCACGCATAATAATTTATTTCATGTATATGAAGACTATTTATGGTTTTTAATTGGGTATCATTATTATTGGTATAGTAAAATGGCCATACAACAATACATTGCGGTTATTTATTGTTTATATATGCTTTTTGTCAACATTCCCATGTATTTTTATAGATTTGTAAATGATGAAATGATAAATGTATCCATGTTTGAATGTACACACTCAGAAGATTGGAGCGATGAATATTTATGGAGAATGGGTTATTTTATAGGAGCTTCTAGAATTTCCATGTATTTGAATTAAAATTTATAGATAAATAATATGAAAGTAGAAACATGTAGTCCTTCCAAAACAAAAAGAAATTTTTCTTGTTATTTTAATGAGGATTTACATGTATTAAAACATCAATATAATAAAACAATTAAACATAAACCCATCCGGGCAAAAAACCCTAAAGATATTTGGATAGAATTAAGTAATCGTTTTTCCCATTGTCAAAAAGAATCATGCTTTGCAGAAACATTAAAAGTAAAATTAAACCGATTTGCACCCAAACATCCTTCTTCCTGGAATAAAAATAAAAACGAATGGTTATCTAGTTCCGACATTACTAACGTATTAAAACAGTATGAAAAGGCATATCCAGAATTTAAATATCTAGGACCCTCCCCTTCGGATTATTTTTTTATAGAAAATGGGGAGTGTGTTTGGAAAGAACTATGCGATTTAAACGTAACTACATTACCTAAACACATTACTAAAATAGGAATTATATTTAATTTAGATGTACATGATGGACCAGGTACACATTGGGTTGGTGTATTTATACATGTACCTAAAAAGACCATGTATTATTTTGATTCAGCAGGAGAAGAAATACATAAAAATGTTAAACACTTATATGATCAAATTAAATCACAGGATCCAACTTATAAATTAGTTCAAAATTATCCGAAAGAACATCAAATGGGATCTACGGAATGTGGAATGTATGTTTTATTTTTTACCATCATGATGATTCATAACCCTAATTTTTCATTATTTAAAAATGGAACAGCTTTTACTGATAAAAACATGGAAAAATTTAGAAAAAGGTTTTTTAATAATCCTACTTAAATAAATAATTACTATTACTATTATGAATTTAGAAGAATTAGTTAATAATTCAAGAACTGATAAAAATACGGTTCATTCCTATTTACCGTTATATCAACAATTATTAATTTCTAAAAAAGAAACTGCTAAACATGTATTAGAAGTAGGAATACACCTTGGAGGAAGTATAAAATTATGGAATGATTTTTTTACAAATGCAACGGTATATGGTTTAGATATTATGGATAGTAAAAACGTATGGGAAGAAATTATCAATGATAAAATTATACTACATACGTCAACAGATGCATATAATCATGAATTTTTTAATACGCATTTATCTAATAAAAAATTTGATTTTATGTTAGATGATGGGCCCCATAGTTTAGAAAGCATGAAACAATTTATAAAATTATATTCTCAAATTATGACGGATGATGGAATATTAATCATTGAGGACGTTCAATCATGGGATTGGATTGAATTACTTAAACATGAAGTTCCAGAACATTTAAGACCATTTATAAAAGTTTATGATTTACGACATATTAAGAATAGATATGATGACATTGTTTTTACAATAGATAAATGTAAAAATTGAATTTAAACATATACATTTTTATCGTAAAAGATGGAGTTTCTAAGGGCATGCAAAGATGGGAATCTACGTATGGTACAAACTTTATTACCTGCATCCAATCCAAACCAATGTGACCGTTTTCATTCCGTATTAATGTATGCTGTGGAAGGAAATCATACAGAAATTGCCCTTTATTTAATTGAACATGGTGCAAATGTAAACTATACAAAACCGTTGACCCATGAATCACCGTTAATCGTTGCATCTAAATTAGGAAATTTAGATGTAGTTAAATCACTCATTCAACATGGTGCGGATATCAATCATAAATCATATTCTGTCACGAATGCGATGATGGGTGCTTCTGAACATGGGCATGATCAAGTTGTTGCTTATTTGATTATATGCGGTTGTAAACAAGAAAATTCTATTTTGATCGCAGTCAGTCATTACCATCATAAAGTAGTATCTCTACTCTTACCGTATACTCCACATCATTTATGTATTACAGCGGCATATACATCCATTGTAAAAAAGGATATTTATTTATTGAATTTGTTTTTATCTAAAATTAGTCCGAATAGTACAAATATAGAACCTCTGTTAATTTCATGTGTTCGTGATGAATGGATTCAAGGAATTGATTCCTTGTTAGAGAGTGGTGCGTCGGTAAATATCACTAATTATAGTGGAGATACATCATTAATGTACGCTGTACTACGTAAAAATATAAACATAATTCGTTGTTTATTAGACCATGGAGCGAATGTGAATTTAAAAAATCAACATGATGTATGTGCTCTTAGTATAGCATGTTTTCATGACATGGTTGAGATTGCCGAATTATTACTACAACATGCCGATGTTGAAAATCCTGGAAAAGATGGAGAAACTGTACTGTTAAAAACCATTTATAATGGCAATGACAAGATGGTTCCTTTACTACTAAAACATAACGCTAATCCTTATACCATAGTCAATGGAAAGAATGCAATGATGTATGCCAAAGTAAAAAGACATACACACATCATAACACTATTAGAAGAAGTAGATCAAGTACGGTGTATCCAAAATGATACAAATAATATCCTTGATAGTCTACGCACAACAACCCTTGATTATAGCATTTGGAAAAAATATTTACAAGTAGATGTTTCACAAACATTACAACATATGATTCATATGAATCTTGTAGATAGAAAAGCGTGTTTTACTGCATTATTTCAAGGAGAAGATAAACAATTGCAATTATACCGACAAGATAAACCGCATGCGTTTTCACAATCTACGTTACGACAAATTGTTCGTTTATATCATCCCATCCAACAATTAATTATGTCTTATACCATCTATTCATTACCGATTTATCAATTATTTAAAATGGTACATTAAATCCACTTACGTATTTGATGTCGTTGTTCATACAAAATGTCCACAATCTCTCTATAAAAATGTCTAAAATTTTTTTTTTGTTTCATCATGTCATTCACCGAAAACCATTGAATTTTTTCCTTTTCAAATAATTTACTTTTTGAAAGTAGTTGATTGTCCATACGTTTCCATAAAAAATCATGATTTTTGTTGTAACAATCCACTAACGTTTCATTGTATGGAACATGAATGATGTGCACGTGATAATCGTTATGACTAAAGGTAATGGTGTCATATTTTTTCAAGTCCGATGGAGATCCTAAAAAACCCGTAAGTTCTTCTGAACCTTCGCGCATTGCCGTTTGATACGGCGTTTCATTTGGTTCACATCCACCACCAAAATCAGCCCATCCTGGTGATGAATCTTCAAATTTATTTTCTTTACCAAATAAAAAATAAAGCTGGTTTTTATGTATACATACTGGAAGTATACTTCCTGCAGGCATAATATTATATAATATTATTTAAAGATTTGACTATATTTATACATATAATGTCCCGTGTAATTGGATATGTTAAGTGGTTCAATAACAAGACCGGTTATGGGTTCATTACTCATGACAACGAGGACATTTTTGTGCATCATCACCAGCTGAAGGTAAAGAGCGATCAGTATCGTTATTTGGTGCAGGGGGAGTATGTTGAGTTTGAGAAATCTGAATTGAAGGATAATGTACACAAGTGCATGGCAAGCAATGTCACGGGTGTACATGGTGGTCTTTTGATGTGCGAGACTCGGCAGAAGTTTCTTGAGACGCGTGAGAAGCGAGATGCTTAAATCTATATAAAAAATTAACTAAATATTATTCGCGATGTGGCGCAGAGGAAGCGCGCTGGGCCCATAACCCAGAGGTCATAGGATCGAAACCTATTGTCGCGTTAGGACGTGTACGGTTACACTCAGAAGGTCTGAGATCAGGTTCAACTCCTGATATGTCCATTAAATTGAAATGTTTTTGAATTTATTTTTTTATAAAAAATGTCGTTTTCAATTGACACTACTCATATTCCTGGTGCTAGATATGCCGTATTTGATATGTTTCAACGAGCAAAAATGTTCAGAAAGCAACCAGATGATTTTTATGTGGACGGTATACTGTTTCACACAAAATCGTTAGAAGAAAAAGATAACCTCATCATCATACATCTAGCTCCCGAATACGAAAAAAACATTGACTTTTACGAAAAGTACGGTCTATGTCTTTGCATCACCAGTTATGATGAAAAACCGGTACGTATAAAACGCCTTTAACGACGTGATTTACGCTTAGATTTTCGTTTAGATTTTTGTTTATATTTTTTTCCTCCAAATAATGGTTTAGATGGTGGTTCAAATGGTTTAGGTATGTCTGATTGTTTAAATGGTTGATCTGATTCTTTATCTGGTTGATCATACACATCTGGACGAGGGTGCATTGCTTTGCGCGCCTTTTCCATATCATCTAAAAAATCAGCATGAAGATTAATTATTTCTGGAATTTTAACATGATTAAAATGTCTAGTTAATTCACGACCATTTATAAGATAATATAATAAATTTGTATTCCCTAATGTATAAAGTTTATTATATACTATAACTAATGCTTGATATAATATACTATTTACGGGTGGCAATACAATACCATCATCACCATCATCAACACAATAAAACATAAAAGTAAACATATTTCTTAATGTTTCTTCATTTGATGCATTTACTAACTTAGTAAAATGACTTAAAATGCCGTTTATTTCTTCAATAGATCTTTCTTCAGAAAGATTGTTTTTTCTCTTATTTCTTCTTGAAATTCATCAAATAACGCATTCATAATATTATCAATATTTAATTTATTAATTGAATTAATTCAATTAAACCAGATTTAATCCTATCAAAATTATCATTATAACCTATTGATACACGAATATGAGGAATATTAAAATCATAAATATGTGTATCAATTTTACTTTGTTCTGAACCAAATGATGTTTCTATTTTCAATATTGTTAATTCATTAAGTATATCAGATAATTTATGTTTATCAATATTAATACCAATTGTAAAAACAGACGGTATTAAATCATTTTTGAAATATTTTTTTCCTAAACTATAGGATTCATGCGTATTGATGAAAGGATGGTGGATGATCAATGTTTTATATGTATATAAAAATTCTAATGTTTGATATGTTAACTTAGAACAATGATGAATTCTTTCATCTACATAATTGATTTGATCATTTATAATATTTGTTTGTAATGGACTTATATGAACTCCTGTTATTTTAATAAAATTATTAGCAATTAAATAATCATCATGATTTTTAAATAAACAAGCACCACATATCACATTCCCACCTGAATAATATTTACTCAGTGATATGGTAACAATATCTACATCATATTGAAAAGGATTAAATATAGAACTTGTAAGCCATGTATTATCACATATTACATGTAAATTTAATGACAATTTCCTCATTTCTTTAATTAAATCAAAATCAAATATATATCCATTTGGGTTAGAACAACTCTCAATAAATAATATATTATTTTTATTGTTCAGTTCATTCTTCAATAAATCTAAATTATTATTTAATTTATATGTAGTAACATGTTTAAAGTATTTTAAAATTTCTATGGACTCATGATATAACTGACATCCATATAATAAATTAATATTTTCATATTTATGAATGATCGTATTTAATGCAATATAATTAGATTGTAATCCAGAGTTTGTTAAAATAATATTCTTTTTATGATATAATAATTCTAATTTTAATTTAACCGCATGATTATCACAATGTCTTAAATATTCTTTAGTAATTGGATCAATTACTAAATTTTCCATCTATATAAACATACAAATATATATTTTTATATATTAAATTTTAGTTGGCAATACTATTTTTGTCGTATTTTGTTTTTGAAGAAATCCAATCGCTAAATCAGGTAGGGTTGCCACTACATTCATAATGGTAGAATATTTATACATGCATACACAGGCATCTTTTTCTAAACGTATGCTGTACCACCAATACGCCGGTATATAAATAAGTTGTCCCTGCGTCAATACAATTTCTAAAAACTTTACCTTTTTATTCGTCTCTGACCACGGATTCAATTCACTATAAAATTCATTTGTTTCGTAATTTTTAATTTCATTCAAAAACATACTGTTTCGTGGAGGGGCAAGTTTAATCGTAACGGATCCTGTTGTTACTAAAAAATAATTGCGATAATATTTACTATATTGTAACCGAGTTGTATATTGGTCACTTCCAAACATAACATCGTAATGAATGGACGATACTAAAGGAGGCCGAAGTGCTAAATCCGTTACGGTAAAATAGCGTTTTGCCATGGTTTCATTTAAAAATTCAGAATTATTCATGGTCGCGTATTTTTTCGTTTTGAACAATTCCATTGCTTTTTCTAAAGGTAACGGGACCTTAACATACTGTTCATCCCATACATAAACGTCAAAGGCTAAATACTCTTGCAAGGAAGATACATTACAATTCATTAAAGTGTCCTCTGTATAATTAAAAACAACCGGTTGTTTGAAATTACAAACTTCTTCTAATTTTTGTTTAGAAGGCATTTGAATTTCATAAATCTCTAAATCATCACTTGTTTTTAATTGAAAAAAAATATGAATGTAAATCACCACTACAAAACAAATTGTGAATATAATGGATAATTTCATGTATGATATATGTTGTTTATTTTTTATGTATATTTAACTAAATGAAATGCCTTCTGTGGGTGGTTCTAAATCTGTCAATTTAACCGTCCCTCCCTTTTTCTTAGCAGGAGGCTTAATATCGTTTTTCTTTTCCACCTCTTCCAGTCTATTCATTAAGGAATCTATGCGGGAACTTAGAAGCTTGAACATTTCAGCCACTTGGTCCAAATCCGGAGCATCCTCAATGAATCTATTTTCATGGTCACCTAACTTCTCTTCCACGGTTTTAAATTGAATGGCGGATTTGGATTCAAGAATTTTTAATCGTTGTGCCAAATTGATAATGGCATCTGGTACAGAAATTTGTTGTTTTGGAGGATTTGCCTTAACTTGTTTAGACATATAATTAAAATCATAATTATTTTTCTATTTTAACTAATTTAATTTCTTCATATAAATAAAATGTCAGAATCAGAACCAACTTCTTTTGTTTCTCACGTTTTCAATTTTGAACAAGATAGCCGAAATGAAATGGTTAACATCATTCAATATACTATATTAGGAGCTATTTTCATTTCATTGTTGAACAAGGCTTTAGATGAATATATGCCGGCGGTAGATAAAGATAAAGGAAGTATTGCTATATTTGTAGAAGTCATCATTCAATGCATTGTTTTATTCATTGGTATGTTATTTTTACATCGTATCATTACGTATATTCCTACGGTAAGTGGGAGTAAATATGCAGCTCAAAATATTATTTCTATCATTTTACCTACACTTATTTTATTATTAAGTATGTCTAAATTGGGAGAAAAAGTATCCATCATCACAGACCGTCTTACAGGTGAATCTCAGCCAGTTAAAGTAAAACATACTCAGCCACTTGCATCACAACAATCTCCTCAATTACTTCCTAGAAGCGTGCCTACCTCCAATCCTGTTCAAGACCCCGATTTCAATTCCATGTTTGCTGGACCTAATACACCACTAGTCAATGCTCAATCGCCTGATTCGTTTGAACCCATGCCTTCTAACTTTGGCGGAAGTATTTTTTAATTTACGTTTTCAATGAGTTAAACTAAAACTGTGATAAAATATGTATGTTTTTTTACACTGGTTATATGCCTTATTCATTGGTATCATTTTATTATTTGAAAAAAAAATTATACACCTGTTTATTTTATTAATTATCATTAGCATTCAAACCTATTCCATTATATTATTTCGTAAATGTCCATTAACATTATTAGAACGAAAACATGAAAAGAAAACAACCCATAAAAAAAGATTACGTCATGCAGGCATTGATTTTAAATGCAATCATGAATATGAATCTTCCATTGAAACCATGATTTTAATTTGGATACTTGTATCCTTAAAAATATTTATCTTGATCATAAAAAATATAATCATTTAGGACAAAAAGGAAATGATAGCATGCACAAAAATGTCCGCCGACGTTGCCGATAATTTTGTCATGACTGATTCTACCGAATTCAACGATAACGCAATTTTGTAAAACAAGGGTGAAAAAGACAATGAATATTTACGAAGTTTTTTTGAAATTTGTGTCAAGTCATACACTGTAAAACATTGATCTACTTCAAGAGCACACTGATAAATATGAATGATATAATCTTCAATGTCTTTTGTTTCATCCTCATTTAACAAAAGACGTTTATATTCTGGTTCAATAAAATTCATGGTTGTTTTAGAAGCCTCCTTCAATTCACCTAATCCAAATTGTTTGAATAAATTAAACAACAATGTTTGTTCACGAGATGTTAATTGAATCATAAATCCAAAATCAATAATGCCCAAATGATCTTCATTGAATAAAAGATTTCCTGCATGTAAATCTGCATGAATAAAACCATGTTTTGTAATACTCTTGACAATGACTTTAGACAACCACTCTACACTTTGTTGTTTTTGAACATCCGTTAATTGATCAAGTGGAATTCCATTTAATTTCGTCATGACAATTTGGTCAGGTGTACATCTATCTTTCAATAAAGTAGGTACCCTAATTTCATTGGATTCAAACAAGGTTTTGAATCGTTCATGATTTTCCATTTCTTTCGTAAAATCCATTTGATACTTGAACGTATCTACAATTTCATGATACGCTTCCATCATGGTAGGATTGGGATAAAAATAATGAACCCATGATATCATTTTATAAAGGGTAGTTAAACTTTGATTCACACGTTCTTCAATGTGTTTACGTTTTGTTTTAATGACCACTTCCTCATCTTTAATTTTACCTTCAAAGACAATGGATATAAGACCAGACCCAATGATGTTGGTTACTTCTATATCTACTGGGTAAGATAATTCATCTAAGGTATAGGGAATGGTATGAACGGCAGTATGCAAATTATGTTTAGCAGCAATGGATTGAAAAAATTTAGCATAAATGATGTTCATGCGAATACACCGATTCCAAAATAATTCGGTATTAAAGGGTTTCCATTGAATGAATGATTTTATCCATTCATGTGTTCCAATTCCTACAATTTTTAAAATCTCCATAAACGTTATTTAAAACAAATCTTTATGCCGATTAATTTAAAATTATATTGTATTTTTTCTAAGTATGAATATTGATCTTAATTTACATAATTATTCAACTACGGATATTGAAAAATTATTTGGATTAACCCATGGATATGTAGAAACGGATGTTGAAAAAAAAGAACATGAATTGTCTACTAAATTAACTAAATTTCAAGTCAATTCAAAAACAAAAGAAGACATTGTTGATTTTTTAAAAAAGGCAAAGGATAAATTATTTGAAACCAAAACAAATTCTTTTTCCATGATTAATCCTCTTGCTAGACCTGTGATTACACGATTAATTTGTGTAGATACGTTATTTAGACCACAATATTCTTTTACAAAATCAACTGATTTTATTTATACATGTCCTGAATATGTTAAAAACGTAACTTCTTTAAAAATATCATCCATTGAAATACAACATGCATGGTATAATTTTTCAGATTTAGCACAAAATAATATATTTAATATTACTTATTTAGACACTTTATATACAGTTAAAATTCAAGAAGGAAACTATGATGCCTTTACCATATCAGATGCTGTTCTTACCAATAACCCAAATACATTACAATTAACCATTACTACCGATGTAAGTACAGCAAAAACAACCATTCAAGGAAATGTTCCCTTTTCAATTAATTTTGGCGTATCTGGATTGTTGTTACAACAAACTGCTGGATGGTCTCTAGGGTTTCGTAAACAAACCTATGAAGGCGAATCCTCTTATACAAGTGAAGGAGCTTATGGTGCATCCTTTGATAATTATTTTTTTGTAGATGTAGATGATTTCCACAGTAATTTTTTAACAGATGCCGTTGTTTCTGTAACACAAGGATTAAATGGATCCCCGTTTTATTTAGGAAATACGATCATGGCAAAAATTCCAATTACAACAAATGCAAATACCATCATATTCAATAATGGGTCTGATCTTTTGTTTAAAACACGCGAATATTTTGGACCCGTTAAATTAGAAAGATTAAGGATAAGATTATTAAATAAATTTGGCTCCGTCATTGACATGAATGACAACGATTATTCCATCGCGTTTGAAATAAAAGAAACTTATTCTTAAAATAAAATATTGCGTATATTATGCCGATCTCAGTTCCGATCTCCGAATTTAACGTTGATATTAACGTGGCTACAGATTTAGTTTATACACAGGATGATCAGAGAATAACAACAGAAGCAACATTGAACATTCCAGCAGCATCTTTTAAAAGTATGTTCAGCTATTCTAATGGTTCATTAAAATTTAGTGGTGCAACTGGAGTTTATGATGGGTCAAATACGTTATCTGATTGTTCACCTTCTAGCATTTTAACATATTATTTAAAAAGACAGGCTGTATCAACTCTTTCTAGTGAAGATCCTAACGTAGTAGATTCGTTTAAAACTACATATTCAATTGTTAATAACGCAGATATGCTAACTAGAAATATTATGGAACATTGTGTTCTTGAACATTCATTTGAAAGATATTCATTTATACAAGCATTTGTTGCCATTGATCAAAGCAGCAGAAACGATTTTGCAAAAGAAATTTATATTGCTGGATCAACGGGTGCTTCTAATATCAATACTCTTTTAACGAATAGCTCTAATGTTGCTGAAAATTTATTATTTAACATTTCTAAATTACGCACACTTGATGATGATGCTACATTAGATGACGTTATTCAAAACGGAGATTCTTATTTCTTTTCGGTTAATATTAAATCGCCTGATAATGACAATTTTAAAGAACAATACTATAAATGCATCATTTTATTATCTGATACTGATCTAGGAAGATGTGTACAGTATGGTATTAATGGTAATAAATTAATGTTAATTGAAAGTGATGCAACTATTTATCAAATGACTCCATAAAAATTATAAGGTAAAATATGAGAAGTTTTTTTACAGAAAATAATAAACGTACTCAATTTCCTCCAACTACAGATAGAAGCATTCTTTTATCATTTAATCAAATGATATCACAATTAACAAATGATCGTTTTTATAGTATTCAAAAATTAAATGCCTATAAAGATTATCTTTCTACCCTTAAAAAAAATGTATACATTACAACAATATTAAAATTAATTGAATCTTTATTATTACTTTATACAATTACTCCAATTGCTATCCCAATATTTCCAACTATAGATATAAGTATAAAAACTGAGTTAACATCTACTTTATATACACAATTTTTAGAAAATGAAAATATAGATCTTGATCCAATGATATTAACTATTTTTAAAGAAATTAAATCAAAAAATATTATATGAGGTTTTATGTAAATGAATTAAACATAAATTTATTTTTACCACTGTCTATTTTGCATCATGATGTAAAATCGTCAACCTTAGTATCTGCTCAAACAATAAATCAGTTTATTCAAGGAAATGCATCTCTTCATTCAATTATTTTTAAACAATTGAATGAATTTGAATGTAATAATTCAACCATCATGAAAGATTGGGTCAAACATCTTGATACATATATGAATAATTCACCGTATAACATAGTAAATGAAAATGTAATTAGTCAAGAATTAGTTAATTTATATAGAGACGAACTTATCTTAAGGGAACCTAAAATGTCAACCATCATTTATTCTTTAAATCAAACATTATGTTTATATAACACTACAACTTTTAAAACGGGTGATTTACTTGAATATACAACGACTATTTCTCATACAAATACATCCATTCCATCCAAAATATATTTACACCAAATATTTATTTATTAAATGTATGAGTCCAATTCAAATTTATATAACCGAAAATGATGTTTCTTTTGCAACTAATTCTATCATACAAAATCGGTATTTTAAAACAAATATTAGTACTACTATATTAAAAAATGGAATATTACATAATGGTCAATTGGGTGATAATTTTAGGGCATGTGTTCTTCCTGAACTGTTAACTAACATTGGAGTAATTAATCCCATGAATGCATTTAATGATACTGTAACTTTATATCATGATTATCAACAATATCTAAATGATAATAATTTAATTTCAAATAATACCTTTTTAATTGAAGCATTACTTCAACAAAATATTAGTTTACTTGATTTGTTAAATCAATATGAAATTTTACCTACAGTAGCAAATGATATTTCCGATATTAAATATGCACCTTCTATCATAAATTCATTTATTACTATATTACGTGATATTACTTCTAATCGTGAATCTATTGCAAGTGATGTATCAGGATTATATTATCTTCCCTTGATGGATGGAGATGAATTAATTCAAAATATATCAGTTCAATTATCAAGTACACTTACATATAATTGTACCATATCCTATTTATGTTCTGCTGAAACCAACAATGGTACTGGTTCAACTGGTGCTAATGGTCCAACTGGTGATACTGGTTCAACTGGTCCAACTGGTGCTACTGGTCCAACTGGTGCTACGGGAGAAACAGGTGCTACTGGTCCAACCGGTGCTACTGGTCCAACCGGTCCTATTGGTCCAACTGGCACATTTAAAGGAATTGTAGTTGAAAGTATATTACCAGATACACATAATGTTTATGATATAGGTTCAACAGGATGTTGGTTTAGAAATATATATGTTACCGACGCATGGTTTTCAAAAAAAACAATACATATTGGTCTTGTAGATATTTCTAGTGAGGGTGATGAACTTGTATTACCTCAAAGAACAACAATAAATGGAGTTAATCCTGGAACTATAAAAATATTAGGTTCGTTTGAATCAACAGATAATCTTCCAACTAGTAATGTAAATATTGGAGATGGTTATATTATATCTGAAAATTTATGGGTAGCTAAAATAGAAAATCCAACTAATATTACTGGTTGGGTAAATATTGGACAAATACAAGGCCCTCGTGGATTTAAAGGTGAGATTGGTGATATTGGTCCTATTGGCCCTACTGGTGCTACTGGAGAAACTGGTGCCACTGGTCCAATTGGTGCTACTGGTCCAATTGGTATTAGTGTAACAGGAGCAACAGGAGCAACAGGCACAACTGGTGCAACAGGAGCAACTGGAGCAACAGGTTCAACTGGAGCAACTGGAGCAAGAGGAGCAACTGGAGCAACAGGTTCAACTGGAGCAACTGGAGCAAGAGGAGCAACTGGAGCAACAGGTTCAACTGGAGCAACTGGAGCAACTGGTGCAACAGGCTCAACTGGTGCAACAGGCTCAACTGGTGCAACCGGAGCAACTGGAGTAACAGGAGCAACCGGAGCAACAGGTTCAACAGGAGAAACCGGAGCAACAGGATCAACAGGTTCAACTGGAGCA
>Ga0214923_10003441_pt1 | contig 19852 bp, 24 predicted proteins | sample LL1510_MetaG_FD_177993 | JGI IMG/M metagenome (GOLD analysis project Ga0214923, IMG submission 177993) | Freshwater microbial communities from Lake Lanier, Atlanta, Georgia, United States - LL-1510 | ecosystem: Environmental > Aquatic > Freshwater > Lake | place: USA: Georgia | collected...
AATGGCGTTATGCCATCAAAAATTCTTCCCTCATACGACACTAAACCTTGGGAAATTAAAGCAATTGACACAAAAGAAATTTGGCAATACGGAGCATACACCTCAATTGGTTCTTTAGATTTGATGTGTGCTTGTTTAGATATTCCAACACCAAAGGACGGAGAAATAAATGGAGGAATGGTTCACGAGGCATATTGGAATCATGGTAGATTAAAAGAAATTGCAGAATACTGCGAAAAGGACGTTAATGTTTTGATTGACGCAATAATGAAATTAAAAAGTTTAAAATAATGGAAGAATTCGAAGATGACATCGACCCAAAAGATTTGGAAAATCTGATGGAATTTATAAACTCAATTAATGAAGATGACGTTAATTATGATGATCTGATGCAAAAATTAACTTCAGATCTTCAAGGATTAGAAGAAGAAATGGAGAATCATACACCAAAACTTCACGTAAATTATAAAAAATCAAATAAAGAATCAATAGACCCAAAATATGCTTATGAATCTGATTCAGGTTTTGACTTGTATTCTGTTGAGGATAAATGGATTCACCCTTTTGATAGATCATTAATTTCAACCGGACTTCATGTTGATATTCCCGATGGGTATGAAATTCAAGTAAGATCAAAAAGTGGTTTAGCCCTTAAACAAGGATTAATGGTTTTAAACTCACCAGGAACCGTAGATCAAGGTTATTTAGGAGAAATACAAGTTATACTTTTCAATACTACAAATGAAAAAGTTAAAATTGATAAGGGTCAAAAAATTGCCCAAGCGGTTTTATGTCCTGTCGTATCTGGTAAGTGGATAAATTTCATCTTAAAAAATGAGTTAGAAAATAAAGATAGAAATGATAATGGCTTCGGATCAACAGGAATTTAATATGGAAAAAATTGACGTTTGCATTAATGTTTATGGTAAACCCTATCAAACATTAATTACACTAAAAACTTTATTAGAATATTCTGGTCATTTAATTGATAAAATTTTTTTCATACAAGAAAAAAATCAACCTGATGGGTATGACTATAAAATCATAGAAGATAATTTAAAATATGATAAATTAATTAGATTTATACCTGAACACTATCTTTGGATTAATAAAGGTGATATTCATAGATTTATCGCAGATATAAATTATAGATTGTCTTTGAGATATCAATATGGTTTAGAAAAAACCGACAAAAAACATCTTCTCATCATTCATAATGATGTTTTATTTAAAGGTGACATTGTTTCTGAATTGTTATCAGAAATCGGAGAATGTTTTACAATTGGGCATATTGGCCAATGTTGGAATTGCCCTTTAAAAAGTGAAAACATTTGCGACTCACATTTATTAGAGTCGAACTGTAAAAATCAATTAAATTACAAAGATATAATAAACTACGTAAATAAACATCCAAAAACTAGAACTGCAGGTCAAGGAAGATCACTTATAAACAAACAAAAACCATTCCCAATGCCCGAGTGTAGAGTTAATGAGTGGTGCACATTAATAAATGTCGATTATTATAAAAAAGAAGTAGTACCCAACGGAACTGTATTTCCTTTTGGTGGTTATTTTGGTATTGATTTGGCTGATGTTTGGTTTAAACAAATGGTTAATAAAGGATATAAATTCAAGCATTATGACATTTATAAGTCATCAACTCATGGTTATTTTTCTGAAGTTGGACATGGTCATTCGTCATTGTATGACAAAAATATGTACAATCAAGATGAACAAAGAGCAAAAAATTACTTTCACACTAACAAATGATAACGATAATATACTCAACACATAAAAATCAAGAATATAATAACAAATTTAAAAAACATTTGTTAGATACTGTTGGTGTAAAAGACGTTCAAGTATTAGAATATGTTAATCACAATCAATACTCACTAGCTCAAGTGTATAATAGTGGTATTACAGAATCAATTTACGATATTATTGTTTGTTGTCATAACGATATAAAATTAGAAAAAAATTGGGGTAAAAAACTTTTAGAAGATTTTTCTAATAACTTTGAATTTGGTATAATTGGAAAAGCAGGTTCTTGTTATTTTCCTAAATCAGGCGTATATTGGGAAAGAATGAATCAAACAATGGTTGGTCAAGTTTACCACCATCCTGAAGGTCAAAAAAAATGGATAAATAGATATTCTGTTAAGTTACCATATTTAATTCCTGTTGTAACAATCGATGGACTTTTTATTTCATTTGACAAGACCAAAATTAAACATCAATTTGATGAAACAATTGGCAAGTTCCACTTTTACGATCATGGATTCTGTTTACCAAATTATTTAGATAGTGTTAAAATTGGCGTGACCTCTTCATTTGAAATTACACATGAGTCTGTCGGTCAACCAAATCAAGAATTTTGGCAGAGCAAAGATAAGTTTGTTCAAAAATGGGGAGATAAATTACCATTAGATTTAAAACCATCAAAGGTTTATGTTCCTATAATTAAGGAAAAACCATTAAAAAATATTGATAAAGTTGCGGTTATAATTCCAACAAAAGGTAAAGTTGATATGTTATATAATTGTGTGAAGTCATTATATGATAACTGTAATTCAAATTTGTTTGATGTGTTTATTGCAGATACAGGATCAACAGATGATGAAAAAAATCAAATTAAATCTCAAATTTTATCGTTAGGTAATGTTAATTTAATTGAATACGATTATTACAATTTTGCCAAGATTAATAACGATGTTGTTAAAAATCATATAAATGATGATTATGAATTTTTATTATTCTGTAATAATGACATTAAGATATTAAATAATGTGATTTATGGGATGTTAAAAATCTTTAAAGAAAAATCTAAAGTTGGGACTGTCGGGGCTAGATTACATTTTGAAGATAATACAATTCAACATGACGGAATTATATTTGGATTAAATAATGGATCATTAACAATAAGTCACTCAAATCTTGGGTCATATTATTTATATACAAACGGAACAAAAGATGTTTATGGGAATACCGCGGCATTAATGATGATAAGAAAAGTATTATTCAATAACGTAGGAAGATTCAATGAAAATTACATAACCTGTTTTGAAGATGTTGAGTTAAACCTTTCTTGTGTGATTTCAGGTTTTACAAATTACTACGACGGTAGTTTAGTTTCATATCACTTTGAAAGTCAAACTAGAGGTAAAAATAGTGAGTCAATTAAAAAAGAATCATATGATTTTAATAATACATTGTTACCATTTATAAAAGAAAATTATAATAAAATATTTAAATAAAGATATGGAGACTTTTATTTTTGTTCACGACGAAAATATAATTTTAGATTATATAAAAGTTAACAAATTTTCAAATATAAAAAATTTAAAATATGTTTTTGTTGGTAATAATGATGTTGATAAAATTAAAAACTTAAATAATGTCATAATTTGCAGAAATTTAACACATAATTTAGAAAATTACCCAAAATTAACTTCATTTACCGGATGGTATGCTCTATGGAAAAATAACTTAATAAAATCTAACTCAATTAATTTATTTGAGTATGACGTTAATCTAAATGATGATATTGAAGATCATATAAATTTTAATTTTAGTTTAGGGTATAATGTCATTGGTTATGTTCCAATACTAATTTCAGAACCTAATTTTATTGGGCAAGATCATTGGATATCCCATTTAAGATCTTCATTAGAAAAAAATTATAATCTAAATTTGAATAATCAAATGTATTCTTTACCTCATGATAAAGTTATTACAGTTACTTCTAATCATTCATTTAATACTAAGACTTTTAATGAATATATGAAATGGATAGAACCAATGATTGACGATATTAAAATTTCAAATTTTTCAGGTCACGAAGTTGAGAGGTCGATTAGTATATTTTATTTATTAAAAAATATTAATTATGTTTTTTTACCTAATTTACTACATCATTTCCAATTTGACTCACACGAAACTCAAGGTATAGGTAGACATAAATTTGAAAGCCAATATAAAGATTTATTATGAATTATTTAAGTTTTAGTTTATGGGGAGATAACCCATTATATAATATAGGGTCAATAAGGAATTCTGAATTAATTAATACTATATACCCGAATTGGAGAATGGTCGTTTACTACAATAACACTGTCCCAAAAAGCACTATTGACCAACTATTTGAAAATAATGTTTTATTATTTGATATGTCACATTCGGATATGTATGGTATGTTTTGGAGATTTTTAGCCTCCGACATAGATGATTCAGATTACGTATGTTTTAGAGATTGTGATTCTAGAATATCAATACGAGAAAAATTAGCAGTAGATGAATGGATTAATTCTAATAAATCATTACATATTATGAGGGATCATCCAGCACATAAAATACCTTATGGTAATGATGGAATGGGAATTTTAGGAGGTATGTGGGGAGTTAATTCTAAAAAAATTAATATAACAAAAATGATAAATGAATACTCAAAACATAACCAACATGTTTATGGGCAAGACCAAAATTTTTTAGCTCAAGTTTATAATTTATTTGGTGATGATAAGATAACTCACGATGAACTTTTTGAGGGAATACCTTTCCCAATTAAACGTGAAAACGGTAGATTTATAGGTGAAAGAATAGATATAAATGAACAACCATTAACTAACGACCATACAGTTTTTTTACAATGAAAATTTTAGTTTTAATATTACATGGATCCATGTTTCCAAATAGATATGATAATGTCATAAAAACATGGGGTAAAGATATTGATCATATTTTTTATTCGGATCACGAAGATTTAGAAAAAAATACAATTAAAGTATCTGACAAAACACACTATGGATCAAATGAAGAAAAACATATAAACGCATTAAAATATGTTAACGATAATAAGACTGATTATGATTGGTTCTTTTTTTGTGATGACGATACATTTGTTAATGTTAATAATTTAATTGAGTATACAAAAACGGCCAGTGATGATATGGTACATGGGTCGGTACTGAAAGGGACTTGGCCTTTAGATCCCAACCTTACTTATTGTTCTGGAGGTGCGGGGTATTTGATAAGTAAAAAAATATTAACTGAAGTTTGCAAAACAATTGAGGTAGCCAATACGGGATTTGCGGATGTTACTTTAGGGACCAAATTAAGAGATTTGGGAATAATAAGTATCGATGATTTTAGATTCAGATCACAAAATCCTTTATTTTTTAATTTAAAAATTAATGAATGTTGCGAATACATTACATTCCATTATGTTAAAGATTTTGATGAAATGGATAAACTTTATAATTCTTGTAAATAATGAAATATATATATCACCACTTAGGTTTAGGTGACCACATAATTTGTAACGGTTTAGTTAGATGTATGATTAAACCTAATGAAAAATATACCATGTTTGTTAAAGAACATAATTTAGATAGTGTCAGATTTATGTACAAGGATTTAAAAAATTTAAGTTTCTTAGTAGGGGATGATGATTTTGCAAGAAACTTTATACACGTAAACAATATAAGTAAAGAGAATCTTATAATTGCCGGATTCGGTAGACACCCTAACTCTAAAGAATTTGATGATAGTTTTTATCTACAAAATAATTTACCATTTAAATATAGGTGGGATAAATTTTACGTAGAGAGGGACTACGAGTCTGAAAAAAAAATATTTAAGATGTATGATGTTAATGAAAATGATTATGTTTTTGTACATGATGATAATGAAAGAAACATCAATATTAATAACACCAAGATTGTGAATAAAAACTTAAAGGTTATTAAACCAAATAAAAAATTAACCACAAATATATTTGATTATTGTTATTTGATGGAAAACAGTGCGGAACTACATTTTATTGATAGTTCTTTCAGGTTACTATACGATTCTTTACTTAATCAAAAAGAAAATTTATTTTATCATGTAAACTACGATGGCGTCATTAGAGACATCACAACAAAATCACAATCAAAGTTAATTTATAATATTTTATGATTGAAAAAATAACGTTTAAAGGGTGCGAATACCCTAAATTCCAATCAATAGGAAACGCATCTCAATTTGCAATACCATTCGCCAAACATGTATGTCAAGGGGAAGGGTATGATATTGGGTGTATGAAGACGGAATGGTCGTTTCCTGGCTCAATACCAATAGACATTAGTTTTAATGATGGTTACGACGCAACTAACCTACCAAAAAAAAATGTAGATTATATCTTTTCTAGTCACTGTTTAGAGCATTTAAAGGATTGGGTATCTGTTATGGATTATTGGTATGACAATTTAAAAGTGGGCGGAGTATTGTTTTTATACTTACCCGATTACAGTCAAGTATATTGGAGACCTTGGAATAATAGAAAACATTTAAACGTATTTTTCGCAGAACTAATTTATGATTATATGGTAGATAGGGGATATAAAAATATTTTTAAATCGGGTGTAGATTTAAATAATTCATTTATGATATTTGGGGAAAAATAATGAATGTAATTAACCAAATAAACGTGGCCAATCATGGCATCTATCCATTTTCGGATAGACTAAAAAAAAGATACGGATTTGTTGATTATTATGATATTAACAGCCCTTGCTTTTTTTGGGGTGGCCTTGGTGAAATTAAAAAAATTAATGATCATAGAGGGTTAAAAATTATTAAGTTTATAACCCCATCAGATTGTGAAACTTTAAATGATTTAGAAAATTCTGATAATTTATTCATAATAAATGATCCATTATTAAAACCTATTAAAAACTATAAATTTGCTGATATTGAATTTGAGTACCAAGATTATTCAATATTTAAACCTAAGATTTTGGGCGATAAAATTTATTCATATATGAGGGACCCCATTGAGTTTCAAAAAAATATAATATTAGAAATTCAAAAAAAGATTAAATATGAAATAATTTTTGGTGGTGAGGTTAGTAATGCAAAATATTATGATACATTAGAAAACCTAAAAAGAAATTATTATGATAAATGTTTTTTAAGTTTAAATTTATCAGGTAAACATGGTTATACTACAGTTAGAGAGTTAGGTTTAATGGGAATTAAAACGGTTATGAGATCCCCTTATAAATTCCCATCAATAATAGGATTAAAAAATTATTCAAGAGAAGGGAGTAAAGTAAAAGTTGATATAGACGAAATTGTTGAGATTATTAATGATGAGTCTAAAAAAATTGGGTTTATCCAAAAGGAAATTAACCCCCATAATGTAAAAAATGAATGGATAAAAATTGATTTTTGGTATGAAAAAAAATATGAACAATATTCACGTTGATAATTTAATATTGGGTAAAAATGTTTTTATTTCTGAAAGTGCAACAATTAGAGGACTGAATGGTAACTCAAAAAAAATTGTAATAGGAGATAACACTTATATTGGTGACAATGTCCAAATAATTATTGATGAATTAACAATTGGTGATTATTGTAAAATACATCATCACAGTAATATTCATGGGTACAAACCATTGTCGATAGGTCATAACGCATGGGTAGGACAAGGCACTATTATAGATAGTATTGGGGGTGTCACAATCGGTAATAATTGTGGTATTGGGGCGTATTCACAATTATGGAGTCATATTAGATATGGAGACCCTTTGGAGGGGTGTAATTACGAATCAAAAAAAAAATTAATTATCGGTAATGACGTTTGGTTTGTTGGTCATTGTGTCGTATCCCCTATAATAGCCGAAGACAAATCTATGGCTCTTGTTGGTAGTGTGATCACAAAAAATATGGAATTTAACCACATTTATGGGGGTAGTCCTGCCAAAGATTTAACAGATAAAGTAACGCCACAATTCAGAGAAATTACAATCCATGAAAAAAGAAAAATAATGAGTCAGTTCAAATTATCTGAAAAAATAAAACTAATCGAACACGATTCTGAAATAATTTCAGATGAATTTAGTTATTTTAATATTGTTGACAGAACGTACACAAAAAAAGGAACTGACGAAGAAATCTTATTCATGAAAGATTTACAAAATAAACTAATAAAATTTATTCCAAAAAAATGACAATATTAGAAATACAAAAAAAATTCGGAGTTACTTGGACTGAAAAAACCGAAGATAAAAATATCATGTTGAGTGAATATTGGGATGGATTCAAACAATTGTTTCCTGAATGTGAAATAGAAATTTTTAATAAATGGTTAAATGAAAATAATTTAAATGGGTGGGAAAATACTTTAGATTATAATAGTGCGGGTCGTAGAGAATTAAAAATGTTGTATAACACAATAAGACTTACTAAACCAAAAAAAATTTTAGAAATAGGAACACATAAAGGTTGTGGGACTGAACATATTTTATTGGCATGTAAAAACAATGATCTTGATGGTTATCCATGTAAGATTGACACTATAGATGTAATTGATTATCCCGATAGTAATATAAAAAATTTATACCCATTCAATAAAATTATTTCCGACTCTTTAGAATTTTTAATTGAAAATAATACATATGACTTTGTAGTTCAGGATGGGTGTCATGACCATGATCATGTAATAAAAGAACTACGTTTATTAAAAAAATTTAATAACCTAAAAGTATTGTGGGCTCATGATTATTTTTTAAATAACAAAATAGTCGGTAACATTTTTGAAAGTGAAGAATTTAATAATATGTTTAGTCAAAGTTTACCATTTTTAGAAAAAAATTACATAACAGGATTTTATATAGGAAAAAATGCCAATTAAAAAACACAACCCGTATACCATTGTAAAAATGTTCGAAGAAGAAGTGGCACTATATACAGGTGCTAAATTTGCAATTTCGGTCGATAGTTGTACAAACGCTATTTTTCTATGTTGTAAATACCTAAATGTTACAGAAGTAACTATCCCATCAAAAACTTATCTATCGGTACCTATGAGTATCATAAATGCTGGCGGAAGTGTAGTTTTCGATAAAACCCCAAAAACCAATCATTGGTTAGGGATATACCAACTAAAACCTTATCCAATTTACGACTCCGCCAAAAGATTTACATCTAATATGTTTATAAAAAATAGTTTTATGTGTTTATCATTTCACATCAAAAAAAATTTAGGTATTGGTAAAGGTGGGATGATATTGACAGACGATGAAGAAGCGGCCAAATGGTTTAGAAAATCCAGATATGAGGGTAGAAATGAAGTTTATTATAAAGAAGACAATATTGATACAATAGGATGGAATATGTATATGACACCTCAAGAAGCGGCACATGGATTATGTTTAATGCAAAATTATCCAGAACATAAATCAGATTTAGATGAAAATAATGGTTATAGAGATTTAACTGAGTTTGATATTTTTAAAAATTGTAAAATTAAGGAATGAAAAAAGCATTAATCACAGGAATAAATGGACAAGATGGTTCATATCTAGCAGAATTACTCTTAGAAAAAGGTTACGAAGTTTGGGGGACAGTAAAAAGAAATTCAGTTTCTGAAACACAATCTTCGCGGATTGAGAATTTAAGGGATAGTAATTTAATCCATCTCGAATACGCTGATTTAACAGACATGGCATCTTTAGTTAAAGTATTATCAATGGTACAGCCAGATGAGGTTTATAACTTAGCAGCACAATCCCACGTAAGAATTAGTTTTGATCAACCAATATATACCACAAATGTTACAGGTGTTGGGACATTAAATCTATTAGAGGCAGTTAGACTAGTTTCGTCACATTCAAAAATATATCAGGCGTCCTCTTCCGAAATGTTTGGAAATACAATTGACGAAGACGGATATCAAAGAGAAACTACAGCAATGAATCCCGTATCACCATATGGATGTGCAAAGGTATTTTCTTATAATATTTGTAGAAACTATAGAAATTCATATGGGATGAAAATTTGGAATGGCATTCTATTTAACCACGAATCACCAAGAAGAGGAACTAATTTTGTTACTAACAAAGTTGTTAAAGCGGCCGTTAGAATTAGTCTTGGGTTACAAGATAAATTACACATAGGTAATTTGTCAGCAACAAGAGATTGGGGTCACGCAAAAGACTATGTATACGCAATGTGGTTAATGTTACAATCTGATAAACCTGAAGACTATGTTTGTGCAACAGGGGTATCACACTCTGTTCAAGATTTATGTAGTTATGTTTTCAGCTCGTTAGGTTTAGATTATATGAACCATATCGTTATTGACGAAAAACATTTTAGACCTGAAGAATTAGAAAATTTGAAAGGTGATTCATCTAGATTAAGAAAAGAGTTGTCATGGAAACCTGAATATAATTTTGAGACTATGTTAGATGAAATGATTGAGTATTGGGTAGAATATTATGGGAAATAAGATATTAGTTACAGGTGGTAATGGATTAGTAGGTTCAGAATTTATTGGAGATCAATATTATAAACCATCATCAAAACAATATGATCTAATTGATAAGGATCAAACTTACAGGTTAATGCTGAAAGGTTTTGATAGTATTATACATTGTGCTGCTAAAGTTGGTGGTGTTGGTGCCAATATGAATTATAAAGGAGAATTTTTTTATAATAACATAATGATGAATACAAATGTAATTGAGGGTGCAAGACTTTCAGGTGTAAAAAATTTAGTGGCATTTTTATCGACTTGTGTTTTCCCTGACAAAGTAGATTACCCATTAACAGAAAAAAAGATTCACTTAGGAGAACCACACTTTTCTAATAACGCTTACGCATATGCAAAAAGAATGACTGACGTTCAAATTAGAGCATATAAAGAACAATATGGACTTAACTATAAATCAGTAATACCGACTAATATATACGGACCAAATGATAATTATAATATCGATAATGGACACGTAATACCTTCTTTAATACATAAATGTTATTTGGCTAGAGAAAACAAAACACCATTTACAATATGGGGGTCAGGTAAACCATTGAGAGAGTTTATTTTTAGTCGAGATATTGCCAAATTAACTGAATGGGTTTTAGATAATTATGAAGAAAATGAACCAATAATATTATCAACATCTGAAGAAATATCAATTCAAGAAATTGTTGGTATGATTATTGAAATTATGAATTTTAATAATGACGTTATTTTTGATTCTTCAAAAACAGACGGTCAATTTAGAAAACCTAGTGATAATTCCAAAATAAAACATTACTTACCCGATTTTAAATTTACCCCCATTTACGAAGGTTTAAAAGAAACTATTGAGTATTTTGAAAACAATTATAGTATTGTAAAAAAATAGAATGACAAGAAAAAAACCAACTCCTTTAGTTGAGGAACAAACAAACAAACCATTATCAAAAAAAGATTTTATTAATTCAGTAATAAAAAGAAAAAGTAAAAGTAAATTTTTAACTGAAAATCAAAAAGATTACTATGATATATTAATGTCAAAACAAATAACTATATGTTCAGGCCCTGCTGGCGTTGGTAAATCATACATCGCAATGAAAGCGGCCGTGGATTTACTTATGGATTCTAATAATGGTTATGAAAAAATCATTATTGTAAGACCAGCGGTGGAAGCCGAAGAAAAATTAGGTAGTCTTCCTGGTAATTTAGAAGAAAAATTAGACCCTTACATTTTTCCTTCGTATTATCTTTTAAATAAAATAATTGGAAAAGAATCAAGAGAAAAACTAAAAGACGCAGAAATTATTGAAGTTTTTGCTTTAGCATACATGAGAGGAATGAATATTGATAATTCAATTTTAATCTTTGAGGAAGCACAAAACGCAACTCCAAACCAAATGAAATTATTATTGACAAGAATTGGGTTTAATAGTAAATTCTTTATATCTGGAGATTTGGAACAAACAGACAGATATAAAGATAAAAAACAATCGGGCCTTTATGACGCGTTGCAAAGATTTAGTGGCGTTGATGATATTGGAGTTTACGATTTTAGAAACGCTAAAAACGTTAGAAACCCATTAATTTCAAAAATATTAGAAAAATACGATGATGAGAATAGGAATTGATATTAATGGAGTATTAAGGGACACTGTTGGAAAGTTTGAACAACTTTACGAAAAACATTTAATTGAAAAAAATGAAGACGTTTTTTTAGGTCATACGTATAAAATTGATATGTCGGGAAATACCGAAATAATTGAATCTCCCAATGAAACATTTGAATATAAAAAAGTATCTGAGGTATCAAGTCTTGATTTAACAAAACATTTTTTATTTAAAAATAATGAAGAACTTTTTAGTTTTATGTATGAAGAATATGCTATGGAATTATTTGGTCACGCACCATCAACAGAGATGACAACATTTAATATTTTAAATGATCTTTATTTTGAATTTAGAGAAGAAAATGAACTTCTTATTGTTTCAAATGAAATAGGTAAATCCAAACCTTCGTCACTTTTCTTTTTATCAAAATTTGGTTGTCTGTTAGAAAAAGTTGTTTTTTTTAGTGAAATCACAAAAAATAACATGTGGAATCAAATAGACATTTTACTTACAGCAAATCCTGACTTATTGTTAGAAAAACCAACAAATAAACTAGTTGTAAAGTACAACACAAACTACAATAAACAAATTGAATCTGATTATGAAATCAATTCTTTATCAGAGCTCAATGAAATAATTAAAAAAATTAAAAATGTTATTTAATACTTTTGGTGAAAATTATTATATCGATATTGATAAATTAGAAAAAGAAATAGAATTAACAAATTTGACAGGAGAAACACAAGTTCATTTAATAAAATATGAAATTATTAAAATGATGTTAGAAACTGTAATTACAGAATCTGAATCTGTTGATGAAAAATTAGGCCCAAATAATAGCGAGCTAAGTATTCCATTTAAAATTGCATTTAATACTTTAAGAGTAAAAAATATAATAAATAAATTATAATATAATATGAGCACTGAAAACTACGAAAAATTAGAAAAATCCATAAATAATATGAGAGAAAAGATCTCAAGAATTTATTTTATGGTCCAAGACACTAAAGGTAATACAAAAGCGTCAGTTAGATACATTTATCAAATGGCATTAGCACTAAAACAAAATGGATACAACTCAATAATTTTACACGAAAAACCTGATTATTTTGGGGTTTCTTCTTGGTTAGGAGAAGAGTATATGGTTGAATTAGAACATAGACCTATAGAAGGAACAAGTTTAGAAATTTCGCCAGACGATCTAATTATCATACCTGAAATTTATGGATTTGTTATGGATCAAATTACAAAATTATCATGTGGTAAAATTGTGTTATCTCAAGCTTTTGATCATATTTTTGAAACTTTACAACCTGGTCAATCATGGTCTCAATTTGGGTTTTTTAAATGTATAACTACCTCTAATAAACAAAAAGAACTTATTGAATCAGTAATGAGAAACGTTTCTGTAGACGTTGTTGAACCTTACATTTCTGAATGTTTTGAAAAAAATGCATTTCCCCCAAAAACTGTTATTAATATTCACACAAGAGATCAAAGAGATACTGCAAATTTAATTAAAACATTTTATGTAAAATTTCCTCAATACAGATGGATCAGTTTTAGAGATTTGAGAGGTTTATCTGAACAAGAATTTAGTAAAGCAATGAAAGAAAGTTTTATTTCCATTTGGATAGATCAAACAAGTTCTTTTGGAACATTTCCTTTGGAATCTATGAAAATGGGAATTCCTGTGTTGGGATTAGTTCCAGACATAGTTCCTTCTTGGATGAACGAAGATAATGGTTTGTGGTTAAACAATAAAACTATGATTGTAGATATTCTTGCAGACTTTATACAAAATTGGTTAGAGGACAATTTGAATCCTGAGCTATTTGAAAAAATGGATCAAACGGTTAATTTAATTTCAACAAAAGAACAATTTGAAACAAACACAATAAACCTATTTAATGAAATATTCGAAAAAAGATTACAATCTTTCGAAGATCAACTTTCTAAATTTGAAACTATATAATTATGACAACAAAAAATCAAATATCAGTAATTCTTCCAATTAAAACGGGAAAAACTCTTGCATTTACAGACTTTTTTGAAAAATGTATTCAGTCTGTAAAATACCAAAATGAATATTTAAAAGAACTAATTATTGTTCATGGAAATGAAGATTACTTGAATTCCTATTTATCAGAATATGATTTTAGTGGAATGACCGTTACTTTAGAAAAATGGACTACTGAACCAAACTTTTCTAAACAAGTTAATCACGGAGTTGAGATGGCAAATTCAAATTGGTGTTCAATTTTAGAATTTGACGATGAATATTCAAATATTTGGTTTAAAAATGTTTCTAAATATATTGATATTTATAAAGATGTAGATGTTTTTTTGCCTATTGTTGTAGATGTTGATGACAAACTAGTTTTTGCAGGATTCACAAATGAAGCAACTTTTGCTGCTAATGTATCATCTGAGATGGGTATATTGACAAATGAAACTTTACAGGAATTTCAAAATTTTCAAATTTCAGGTATGGTTTTTAGTAAGGAAAAATATAAAGAAGTTAATGGTTTAAAGTCAAATTTGAAATTAACTTTTGGTTATGAATTATTTTTAAGATTAACACATTATTCAGCAAAAATTATGACAATTCCTAAAATTGGTTATAAACACACTAATTTGAGAGAAGGTTCTATTTTTTGGAATTATAAAAATGGAGAAAACAGAATAACTCAGGATGAAGCAAAATTTTGGATTGATACTGCAAAAAAAGAATATTTCTACATTAATGAAAGAGAAATAAAATATGAACCACAAGAAGCTTGATGTTAGAAAATGAAACAGAAATATTAACAGAAAAGAAGAAGAAAGGAAGAAAACCAAAATTAAATAATTATTTTGACGAAAGAGAAGAAACAGCAGTAAAGTCATTTTTAATTGCCGAAACCTTTGAAGAAAAAAATAAAATTTATAATGAGTTTTTAAAAAATCCTTTAGACAAAATGATATCTTCAATAATTAGGAGATACAAATTGTACAGAAAAGATATGAATTACGAAGAAGTACATACAGATACGCACTCATTTTTGATGACTAAAATTGACAAATTCAAACCATCAAAAGAAAAAAAGGCATATTCTTATTTTGGTACAATTTGTAAAAATTATTTGATGGGTCAAATTATGAAAGATCAAAAAGAAATTAACAGAAAAATTTCTTATGAAGACATATCATCGGATTTGAGTAATAGGCCAGAAATGTCATATTCAATAGATAAAGAAGAATTAAATTCGGAATTTTTAATAAAAAAATTTTTAGAAAAATTAAAATTTGATTTGGAGAATTCAGAATTAGACGAACAAGAAGAAAAATTAGGGTCTGCCATTTATGATTTATTTGAAAATTATGGATCTATTTTCCCTGAAACTAATAATAACAAATTTAATAAAAATATTATTTTATTTGAACTAAGAGAAATGACAAATTTATCAACTAAAGAAATTAGAAATTTGATAAAAAAATATAAAAAAATGTATTTCGATTTAATACAGGACTTATTAAAATAAAAAATTATGCCAAGACCACCAAAAAAAGAAATTAATTTAACAAAAGATTCAATGTTGGCATTGATGCAAGAAATCTATAACGAACTTGTAGAACAAAGAAATACCGCAATTAGAATTCAAAATAAAATGTTGACTATGATGAAAGATCCGGAAGACATGACATTGATAGGTCCTGTTATAGAAAAACAACAAAAAATAATTAATGATTGTGTAGAAAAAAAGTTAACTCTATCTAAATTACAATCACAAATTTGGCAAAAAAGTACAGAAAAAGAGGATGATTTTACATTAACAGATTTAGAAATCGATGACGAAACATTTCAAAGTTTATTAAACAAAGATATTAATAAAGACAATAATTATAAAATGAAAAAATAATATTATGGCAATAGATATCAATGATGAATTTAAAAAAGCGTCTGAAAAAAGTAAAGTTTTTAAAAAATACAAAGAGTATAAAGAAGATTACGAAGATTTGAAAAAAAAATCTGGAGATTCTCAAGAAGAGGCTAATAAAAAAATTTCTCAATCTTTAGATAAGTTTACTCAGTGGAGAAAAAAACATACCACAGAAGGTAAAACTTTAATTGATCAACTTATTAAACAATTAAAAGAAATCAAGGGTTCAGGTATAGAAACAAATACACTCATTAAAAGAATTTTTGTTAATTCGTTGAAAAAAATTAAACCTGATATTAAAAAAATTATAATTGAGGAGGCAAAAAAAGCCTTGGCATGTAGCAATTTACAAAAATTTCAATTTAATAAAACATATTATATTCCCGTTCGATCTATAGATTTATTTGGGGCTTTTGAACTTTCACCAACAGATAAAATAGGGAAATTTTTCTATGAAACCGAAGCTTCTTCTTTTAATAATTTTCCTTATTCTATGAATCGACAACTTTATGATAGAATACAAAATTTAAATCAACCATATTCTGCTGTTGCTGGGTCAAATTATAATGGAACTTCTCAACAACAACTTTTTGATATTACTTATGTTGAAAATTATAACGATCCCATAACCAATCAACCACAACAAGGTAATTTCTTCAAAGTAGATATAAAACCACGGCAAACAGCTCCAATTGTTGATGAATTTCTAAATGATTATTATAGCACAATTGACGTTTTAGATTATAAAACTTTTTTTACAAATTTAGTTGATTATGTTACTGGAGCAATTTCTTTTGGAAGAGGTGATGGAAAGCTTAAACTAAGTAGTATTCAAAAAGTTTTGACTATAATGAAAAGGATTTTGGGACTATGTGAGGATAAAAATAAAGAAATAGAAGTTAGCAGTTCATCAAAATTGTCTGAAGTAGATACTATCGATGATTCATTTTATGAATTTAATGAAATTGATTTACGAACAATAGATCAAATTACTTCAAATATAAAAAAAGGTGTAATTGAATTTGAAGATTGTGATAATGTAAAAGTTCCGTTAAATGTTGATGCGGTTTTAAATGCATTAGACAATTTAAACTTTGTTGAAGGTAAATTGGACCCAAATGAATTGAACGCAGCTCTTGGAATTATATATCCTGTTGTTGATGAAGATCCGGCATATAAACTATCTTTAGATGAAGGTTTTTTTGAAAAATTTGTAAAGGCGGTAATGAACACTATTTTATCACCTAAAAATATTTTACCTATAATGATTGTTGCTGGCATGGTAAATCAACCGATATTTAAAGACATTAAAAATATTGAAGACTTTAGTAAAAAATTTAAAAATTTTTTTAACGAAGTTTTAACAAAAATAGGAGCGGTATTTACTAAAGCAATTTTTGAAGAACTGAAAAAAGAAATTAAAACTTTAATAATGTTAATCATTAAAGACCTAAATATAGAAAAACGAAAAAAATTAAATCGAATAATATTAGCTATAATTGCATTAATTCCTGCTTTGATCAAAATTACTAAAGATTTCAGAGAATGCAGAAGTGTTATTGATGAATTATTACAACTATTAGATGTTGGGATAAAATCTGCAATTGGTAGAAATCCAGTTGGTAATGATATTCCCCTACCACTTCTTTTAGCTTCAAAATTCTCTTCAGGATTTTCTCCTACAAGATCATTTTTAAATGTTATTCAAAATTTAGAAGAAATTGGAATTCCTACTGGTCCTATGCCTGATGGCAGTCCTAATGAATTTCTAGTTGCAATAAAAGCAATTATCGAAGGAAATGCAAAAGATTATGATGAAAATTCAAAAGTATCAATTGGGATAGGTCCATTAACTGTAACTCCAGCAGGTGTTACCATTCCACAAGTGGCTTATGGAAAACTCATTTAATTATCAAGATAAAAAAATTAAATCAGGAGAAATATTACTGATTATAAAAGAATATAAAGAAAAATCTAATAAAGATTTGCAATTAGCAATGGACTTTATACAAGAAGATTTTAAATTTACAAAAGATAATATTATTAAATTAACACACCATTTAGATAAATTAGAAAACACTTATAATTTATTACACAAAGAATACTCAGAACGAAATAAATTAAATGGAAAATAATAAAATAATATTCCAAGGAATTGTTTTAAACAATCAAGACCCATTAATGTTGGGTAGAATTAGAGCATTGCCGGTAGATGTTGTTGAAACACAGGTTTTACCTGCGGATTGGAACCCGTTGGTCGATCCTTGGACAAAAAAAGACCCACTTCTCTATTTGCCCCTTTTGCCGTACTACTTGAGTCAAATTCCTCAAGTTGATGAATATATTCATATATTTTTATATAATTTAGACCAAAAATTAGATAGAACTAAATTTTATGTTCAAGGTCCAATCACAAGACCTCAAAATAATTTATTTGAATATTGGAGAAATACTGAATCTCTCCTTGCTAGCGGTGAATTTTTAAAGCTAGCAAATAATATAAAAGATCCTTTAACTTTTGAAAACAAAGCAGAAACAAAAGGAATCTATCCTGAACCAGGCGATAATTCACTATTAGGTAGGGGTACTAGTGATGTTGTTGTAAAAAAAAATGATGTATTAATAAGAGCAGGAAAAAATTTTCCAGTACAAACATCAGGATTTAATTTTCCAAGCCCAAGACAAAATAGGTCTTTTTTACAAATATCACTTTTTGACATTGAAAAAGAAAAAGGGGAACCAAAAGAAATAAAATCATTTGTGAACAAACCATTACTTTTAAAATATTTGGTTGAGTGGGACATATCAAATGAATTCACAATTACAGGTCAAACACAAGGAGGAGGAACTACAGGAACTACAGTTTACAACGGTAATATCAAACTATTTGGTTTACCTTCAAATGAAAGATTAAAAAGTTCGGTTGTTAAAATGACAACTCCTTTAGATGATTTAAAAGGAATTCCTGAATATATCTTAGGTTTTACTGGAAAAACATTAGATGAAAGTGTAAAAATTATAAACCAATTTATAGGAGGAGTTAATCAAGGAAAAATTAGTGTTGACGGATATCAACAATTCCCGTTTAATGGACCAAGTTCAGTTTTAACAAAACAATTTCCATTTTATTTTAGACCATCAAAAAACACCATAGATAAATTGTCTTCAACAGCATCAACTGTTTTTAATTCGGTTAATAGTTTTTTTAAAAAAATTAAATTATTACCTTCAGATAAAGAATTTGGAAGTGTTTTAGTTTTTCAAAAAAATGTCACAGGAGAACAGTTAACGTTAGTGAAGGAAACTAATACACCTGTGAGTTATAAACCTAATCCTGTATCATACGGAACTTTAGGTGCCGATTTTCTTTATCTTTTGTCACATAAAAGTGATATACCATCTAAATCAAAAATTAATTTACAGCCAAAAGAAACTTTATATGGTATTGATCAAGAATATTTTACTAATAATATTTTACCAAATACAGATCCGATGGTTAGAGGTGATGAATTAATGAAATTATTAAAATTAATTGTAGACTTCATGGGATCACATGTTCATAACATTAATAAACCACCTATACCTATTGGAACGGATGGAACTAAGTTAGAAGAAATCAGAACAATTATTCAAAATGCAGATAACGCAATTTTAAATCAAAATATTAGAATCAATTGATATTTATTATAAAAAGATAAATGTCAATTAATAATTCTTATTTTAGTAAAAATAATACCATAGTTTTAAACAGTTATGTAAACACAGGAAGAAATCCTGTTATGCAATTATATTATGGTGACGGAGGGATTCAAAATCCTATTGGGTATTCTAGATTCATTTTCGATTTAGATCTTACTTTGTTGAAAGAAAAAGTTATGACTGGTGTAATTTCTACAAGTTGTAATAATCAAGTTACACATACATTGAAAATGACAAACACGTCATCATTTAATGATGAATTGTTAAACACGTCTATGCCAGATGGAAGTATGAGAGCAACTTCTTTTGATTTAATTCTCTTTAGAATACC